>Ga0209374_1000096_pt1 | contig 96060 bp, 70 predicted proteins | sample SaaInlLV_DNA_10m_FD_184683 | JGI IMG/M metagenome (GOLD analysis project Ga0209374, IMG submission 184683) | Marine microbial communities from expanding oxygen minimum zones in the Saanich Inlet - SI075_LV_DNA_10m (SPAdes) (version 2) | ecosystem: Environmental > Aquatic > Marine > Unclassified ... | reverse complement strand
CTCTAAATCACTATTATCGCTAAAGCTATTTGAAGATTGAAAGTGTAAATAGGCATCATGTTGCCCATCCAAACCTATAGAGGGTGAGATTAACCATGCGTTTACCACAATAGGATAGCGAGCTGTTTGATAGCCGATTTTAGTCAATTTTAAGACTTGTTCGCCATAAGGGACAGTGGCAGGAAAAATAAATTCGCCTAGAGCATTTGTTTGCGTGCTTATTAGTGTTCCCTCAAAAGTGACGGCAACTTGTGCCAAACCTTGATTTGAAATTAGATCTTTAACACTTCCTTTAACTACGGTCTGTTGAGAAAACAGGGTAAACGAAAGCAAAAAAACCATATAGAAAATGGTAGGTATCTGTTTCATTGTTGAATTGGGGTTTAATTCACAATAATTAAGGTTCAATTTACAAAATATATTTACTTTTGAAAAAATCACTCTTAAACTTTTTTAAATGAAACAAAAAACGAGGACCATTATTCAACATATTGTAATGTGTAGTTTCACATTTATACTCGCTTTTGGAAGTGTAGTGGCGCAGAACTCAAAACACTACAAAATCCATACTGTTGCGTTTTATAATGTCGAAAATCTTTTTGACACGATTAATGACCCCAACAAATACGACGAGAAAAGTCCAATGATGGAAATAAAAAATGACCGTAGTGCTATTTACAAGAAAAAAGTAGCGAATATGGCGTCGGTAATTTCTCAAATTGGCGCTAGTAAATCTAAAAATACGCCTGCTATTATTGGACTTGCCGAAGTGGAAAATCGAGCTGTAGTCGAAGACTTAGCTAATGACCCTCATTTAGTTTCTAAAGACTATGGTATTGTACATTTTGACTCTCCTGATGCTCGTGGTATTGATGTAGCGCTGATGTATCAAAAAGCATTATTTACGCCGGTGAGTACAAGTACTCATGAGTTAGAGTTATTCGATTCAGAAACGAACAACCGCATCTATACAAGAGATCAGTTGTTGGTTAGCGGCTACTTAGGAGGGGATCTTATTCATATTCTAGTGAACCATTGGCCGTCACGACGCGGCGGAGAAGCTAAAAGCCGTTCTAAACGCGAAGCTGCTGCTAGGCTTAATAAACACCTTATCGATTCGTTGCAAGCCAATGACCCCTATGCGAAAATTCTGAGTATGGGCGATTTTAATGACGACCCCACAAATTCCAGTCTAAAGAAAATATTAAAAACAAAAAAGAATAAAAGTTCCGTAAGTTTAAAAGGACTTTATAACCCTATGGAACGCATTTTGAAAAAAGGAGGGGGCTCCAATGCGTACAGAGATGTTTGGTTTTTGTTTGATCAAATTTTCATGAGTAAACCCTTTTTGAAAAAAGACAATTCAGGCTACCGACTTTACAGAGCTGGGGTGTTCAATGCGCCTTTCCTCATAAATAAAGAGGGCCGCTACAAAGGCTACCCGTTTAGAAGTTTCTCCTACGGGAAATTTTTAAATGGCTACAGCGATCACTTTCCTGTATATGTACACCTTATTAAAGAAGTGGAGTAAATTCTATAACATATAGCCCTAAAAAAAGCAGCCTCTAGGCTGCTTTTTTTTATAAGTATCATGCAGGCCATACACCCCAAGGGATTCTAGATAGAATCAAAATTAAGGCGATGGTATAAAAAATCGCAATGGTTTTGTATTTAGGTCCTGAAATTAGTTTCTTCTTATGTTTTGAATAGCCAATGGTAATAAGCGCAACAGCAAGTATGTTTATTGTTGGGTGCTCCACCAAGTATAAGCGTATTTGTGCATTTTTCATAACCTCTCCTACGCCTAAATCACTCCACAAACCAAATCGTTCAGACGTAAAATATAATAGTAATCCAATAAGTAATTGAATATGAGATACAATTAGTGTGAAAAGCGAAACTCTAAATGCTTTTGCATCATAGTCTTTTTTTCCAAAGTAGCCTAAAAGAGCTTTGAAAACAGCCAATACAAGTACCGCTAGTACTAAATAGGCCCAGTAGGAGTGAATTGTTTTGATCATTAGGTTTTAGTTTTTGGTATTAAAATGTAAATATAACAGTTTAATTCCATTTATTTTCCGCTGGAGCTCCACCCCAAATAAGTGTTGCCAAATAAGGGTTATCAATAAATGGATTTCTATTGCCTTGTGCAGAATAAATGACATTATTACGTTGAATTTCAAAGTCTGAAACCGGGTCTGCACGATTCCAGGATATAAATAAATCCAAGCCTCCTACCAAATCAAAGTTTTCGCCATATCTAATATTTAAATACATCATCATACGTGCTACATCTCCACGCCATTCATCTCCTGGATACCATTCATTATTGGATAACTCATAAGTCCCGCTTCCTTCTCCAAAAGGATTATTACTTCGGCGCGTGTTCGTGGCATCATCACAGGTTCTTAAATGGTGTAAGTCGGTGATTGAATTCGAAGAATTTAATAACGACTGTGGATAGACGTGTTCTGTATTATAGGTTTGAGGTGAATACGAATTAGTTCCAGACGTATATTCTCTCCAGAAACGGCGCTCACCTGAATACATTAAAACTACTTTATTTGAACTTGATAAATCCGCATCTGCATCATAAAGGTACTGATGGCGTTGAATGTACGTTAAAATGGTCGTATGTTTGTTGGTGGTATGTGTGTCTAATTCTTCAAACATTAAATCGGCATCTTCAGAAAAAATCACTCCCGAATAATAGTCCACTAATTCAGCTGGTATATTGAAGGTAATGGCATCTATAACGGTGATTGTTACCGTAGCAGAAACACATGTATTTGTAGGTGTATCGTCATCACAAAGTGCGTATGTAAAACTATCTGTTCCTGTAAATCCAGATGGAGGAGTATAGTCCACGGTTCCATCTGCGTTTAAAACCACAGTGCCTTGAGTTGCCGTAGTATCAACTGATGATAATACAGCTTCATCAATAGCTGAATCATTATCTAGAAGAGTGGTTATGGTTTTAGGCGTATTTAGCAAAACATTGATGGCATCGTTTTCTGCAACTGGACTCCCAAAATCTGCCACATTAATGGTGACAGTTGCTGTTGAACAGTCTGGAGGTGTATCAGTATCACAAATCGTATAGGTAAACGTATCTTCTCCTGTAAAATCATCTGCTGGAGTGTAGGTATATGTGGCGTTTCTGTTATCAACAATTGATCCCCCTTGAGTGGTGGTTGCGTCGAAAGCTGTAATGCGCGCATTATCCTCAATGGTATCGTTTGATAATAAATTTTCAATACTAAAATCGGTGTCTTCAAGAGCATCAAAACGGTCATTTACAGCCACTGATTTTCCGCCAGTTGTGGTGTCAGGATCTTTGGGTGCAGGTGAAGAATCGTCACCACCTGAGCTGCAATTGATATTGAAAAAAGCAAGGAGAACTATTGGTATAATTTTTTTCATAATACGTATTAATTGAATTAAAACTAAAGGTAAAAAAACCACCTCATTAGAGGTGGTTTTTTTATACATGAACAGTAAATTTATTCATTTAAAATATAAACACCACCTGTTTTAATCACAGCTGTTGAATATACTGCAGCGCTACCATTATAAACATTATAAGACACTAAATATTTTTGACCTTCTTCATCTGAAGGAAAATTATTTAATAAAATAGTGTTTATTTTAGCAACTCTTGCTTCTATAGATTCTTCGTCTTTTCCTGATCTTACATCAAAGTTACTGTAGTAACCATTACCTACTAATTCGAAATCTGCTGCAGTTAGGGTGTATTTGATAGTGTTATCTGGCACCCAAACATCACCATCATGACCAAACTGAAGTGTTTCTTCCAGTATGTTTTCATAAGCAGAGAATGCAGTTCCATCAAAAACAAAGGCAGCAGTAAAACTTTTTGTAACTCCACCACCTTGATATATTTCATACATTGATAAAACAATATCACCAGCACTTTTTGGATCAAATTTGTAAACGTCCAAAAGCGCTACTGGAATCTTTTGATTAGCTTCCTCTTCGCTAGAAAAGTTAGGATACCCTTCACCCATTGCTGTATATTGATCAGGCGTGAATCCTGTAAACTTTATCCATTCGCCATCTTCATAGGCAAAACCATCTGTGAGTGTACTTACAGAACCAGAGTAGTATTTATATGTCAAAGATACAAAGTCTCCATTTTCTGGATTTGGATAGGTAGCATCTAGGTAGTCATATACATGGTAAGTTTCATCAAAGTTACCATATCTAGACCCTGTGATCGCATTGTGCTCTCCAGCAGTCAAAGTATATACCTCTGCGTCATATGTTGACACTTTATTATAAATATTATATGAAATTAAAGCAGACGATCCCATTCCCCATACTGGAAATAAATCTGACAGTAATTCTGGCACCATCTCTTTCGCTTGATCTGTAGAACTAAAGTTTGCATAACTTAAGTCTAAATCATCATAATCGTCGTCAGTAAGTGTATAAACAACATCGCCTACGATTACATTTTCTTGTGCATCAATGGTTGCATTGATGTCTTCATTCGGGTTACATCCCGTAAAGACGAAAGCCGAAAGTGTTAATAAATAAACTATTTTTTTCATTTTCTTATTTTTTAGAAGTTAAGTTTTATGCCAAGACTGAATGTTCTTCCTGCGCCGTAATAAACGCCAGCAGTTTGAGCGATTGAGCCTGCTCCATCTCGAGCATCCGAAATATATTCAGTGTTTAGAACATTGTTCATTCTAGCTGATAATGACGCATCAAATTGACCAATATTAAAACCATGATTTAGACCAAGGTCAAATAAACCATAGGCGGGCATTTCCCATGAATCTTGACGGTTTGTCTCATCACCTCTATCAGTAATTCTGTAACTAGCATACAAATCGCTAGCATAGTTGTAATCAATATAAAAAGATGTTTTTTCCATCAATTTAAATTTAGAGCCTAAAGCGAATGTTGTTTGTGCAGCATCAGATACTTTTAAATCTTTTGCATATACGTCAACAGATTTGATTATTTGTCCACCTTCGTCAAATAACTTACCGCTTGCATCGTTTTTCCATTTCCAGTTTCCAATAGAAGCCATACCAGTAAAAGTAACCATGTCACTTGCACGATACACAAAATCAACTTCTACACCCTGGTGTAAAGCATCAAGACCAGCAATGTTATAATTCACACGGTCTCCTTGATTATCCGGATCATCTACACTACCTGTCAAAGATTTATCTATCCAAGAGGTATTGTAAATATTAACGTTTGCTGATAATTTGTCGCCTCTGAATCCGTATCCTATTTCTGCACTAAATACTTTTTCATTTAACGCGCCCTCATTGAAATCTGTTGAGCTATCGCTTTGGAAAACGTTTCCGTCTAAGAAAGGTGCTTTTGAGAAGTACCCAATATTAACAAATACATTTCTTGTATCGCTTAAATTGTAGTTTGCACCCCCTTTAACACTATATCCAAAAAAATCAACTTTATCGGACTCACGAGCTGGATCTGTAGGAGCATAATACATGAATTCATTTTTGCTGTAAGTAGTATTAGATATAGCAGACGCTAGGAAAATTGATAAATCAGCTCTTGGAGAATATTCTGCTTGTGCAAAAAGCCCCCCTCTTAATACGATTCCGTCATAATCTTTATTGAAACGATCTCCAACCTTTAACGCTTGACCAGATGTATTCTCATCGTTAGTATCGTTGACATAAAACTGACCTCCTAAAAGATCTGCAACTTCGTACCAGTGCGATCCCACGTAGTAACGTGCATCAACCCCACCCGAAAGCACTAAGTCATCAGTTAAATTTGTTTTGATCGTTGATAATAAACCATACCATTCGTGTGCATTTCTAGAAGATGCAAAGATATCTGTAGAACCAAAAGCAGCTTGCGCTTTATTTTCTTCTGCAATTTTATCAAAATCAATTGGTTGATCACTATCTCCTAAACGGTAGGCATCGTCATAAAATTTAGACCCTCGTTGTCTTCGTCCACCACCTTCTCCAAAAGAAGCATATAATGCAGTTGATATTGATGTATTATCATTTAAAGTCCAATAGTGGTTTAATGATATTTGAGGTTTGTGATAGAAGTTATACGATAAGTGCTCTACTTCTCCATTTCTAATTCCCCAATCTGGATTAAATCTTTTTCCACCTTGCTCAGTTGCTCTGTTCTGCTCAATCGTACGTCTGTTATAACGCTGTCCATGAGTTTGCTTTGCACCAAATGCAGTAAATGATAATTTATGATTCTCGTTAATATTTTTAGAGATATTAAGGAAATAGTTGAACCCATCAAACTCTGTTCCATCTACATATCCGTCACCTAAAATTTTAGCACCAGATACTGTAACAGCTACGCCGTTATCCATAAGACCAGTTGAATACGTTATTCCGTATTTTTGGTACCCATCATTTGCTGTTCCCATTCGAATTGATCCACCCGCTTCAACATCAGTTGTTTTGGTTACAATATTGATCGTTCCACCAATAGACGGCACGGCTACTTTTGAAGCACCCAAACCTCTTTGTACTTGCATTGAGCTTGTAACGTCTCCTAAACCAGCCCAGTTTGACCAGTAGAGTCTTCCGTTTTCCATGTCATTAACAGGAATACCATTAATAAGTACACCTACATTTTCAGAACTAAAACCACGTAAGTTAATACGACCATCTCCATATCCACCACCAGACTTGGTTGCATATACTCCTGGAGTCGCTTTTAAGATTTCTGGAAACTCTTGTGTTCCGAGTTTAAGTTCAATTTCAGATGCTTTAATTGTTGATACTGCAACTGGTGTTTTTCTGTCCACAGCAACAGAAGCAAAAATTTGAACCTCTTCTAATCCTAATTCACTTGTTTCTAGTAAAACTGAACCAAGGTCAAGATCTCCTGAAAAAGGAATTGTAGTCGACACAAATCCAACATAGGACACTTCAATTTCTCCTGACGAATTTTTAGTGTTTAATGTGAAATTTCCATCGAAATCGGTAGAGACGCCGTTAGACGTTCCTTTTTCAACAATAGTAGCTCCTGGTAATGGTGCTTGTTGACTCGCGTCGACAATTGTACCTGTTATAGTGCTCTGAGCAGCAACCGATAACGTACACACCATCAAGGCTAATGACAAAATTTGTTTAATTTTTTTCATAATTGTAATTATGTTTTGATATTAAGTTAATTAGATTAAACAAAAATATGAATAATTAGCATATAAATTCTCCTATTTCAATTAAAATAATCCACAAAAAAAACACCTGACCAATAGAAAATCAAATGTTTTTAGAATGTATAATTAAATTATGTTGAAAAAATTATCTGTTTTTTTTGTAATGTTTCAAAAGATTCGATGTTGAGGTGTCGTGATTTGCAATAGCACCTGTATTGATTTCTTGTAAAATTTTGGTTGCTAATTGTTTACCTAACTCAACTCCAAATTGATCATAACTAAAAACATTCCAAACCACACCTTGAACAAATATTTTATGCTCATACATGGCAATTAGCTTTCCTAAACTTTCAGGAGTGAGTTGTTTTATGAAAATAGTATTGGTTGGTTTATTGCCCTCAAAAACCTTAAAAGGAATAATTTCTTTAGCTGTACCTTCTGCAATAACTTCTGCTTCAGTTTTACCGTTTAACAAGGCTTCTGTTTGAGCAAAAAAGTTAGAGATCAACTTATCTTGATGGTCATTATTACCATGTAGGGATTGTGTGAACCCAATAAAATCGGCTGGAATTAATTTTGTGCCTTGATGAATTAATTGAAAAAAAGCATGTTGAGAATTTGTTCCAGGCTCTCCCCAAACTAAATTTCCTGTTTGGTAGTTAACATCAGTGCCAGAACGGTCAATACTTTTGCCATTACTTTCCATAATAGCTTGTTGTAAGTAGGTGGCAAATTGATTCAAATACTGGGTATATGGAATAACTGCTTCACTTTCTGCCTTAAAAAAGTTATTGTACCATATACTCAAAAAGGCTAAAATTGTGGGAATATTGGTTTCAAATTCTTCCTCTTTAAAATGGGTGTCCATTTTATGAGCTCCGTCTAAAAGCGATTCAAAATTGTCGTATCCTACAGCTAAACTAATACTTAATCCTACGGCACTCCAAAGCGAGAAACGACCGCCTACCCAATCCCACATCGGAAAAATATTGGACGATTCAATTCCAAAAGCTTCGACTTTAGCCGTATTTGTAGACACCGCCACAAAATGCTTTGCAACATCTTCTTGTTTTCCATGATTCAAAAACCACTCTCTAATGGTTGTCGCATTTGATAACGTTTCTTGAGTTGTGAATGTTTTTGATACAATTACAAAAAGTGTAGTCTCTGGGTTAAGAGTTTTTAGAACCTCGTTGACATGATCGCCATCAACATTACTCACAAAATGAGGCGTAAGATGATTGCCATAAAAAGCCAACGAATCTACAACCATTGCAGGCCCTAAATCCGATCCTCCAATTCCTATATTGACTACATCGGTGAACGCTTTGTTGGTGTATCCTTTTTTGGTCCCATTAATAACCGCTTCCGAAAAGTTTTTAATTAAGGACTTTACCTCATGAATTTCTGGAATAACGTTGGCGCCGTCCACTAAAACATTAGCGTCTTTTGGAGCACGAAGTGCCGTGTGAAGTACTGCTCTTCCCTCTGTATGATTAATGATATCGCCTTCAAAATATTTCGAAATTGCATCGTTCAATTTAAGTTCCTCAGCTAATGCTTTGAAAAGAGTCATCGTCTCTTGGTTGATTCTGTTTTTAGAAAAATCAACATAAAAATCTTCCCATTGAATTGTGAATTGATCTGCACGTCCGGGGTTTTCCGCAAACAGTGTTTTCATGTGCGCGTCCTTGATCGCTTCAAAATGGGTGTTTAATTTTGCCCATGATTTTGTTTGCGTTGGATTTATTGAGTGTAATGCCATTAGTTAATTTTAAAATATAGTATTAATTGATTGAATCGAGTTGTTGTTTTAAAGGCGCTATAAATTCTATAAAATCAGATTTTAGATGTGCTGGTAAAGCCTTTGCATCTGGTAATTTTTGACGAAACGGATCAACTTGTTTTCCGTTTTTCCAAAAGCGGTAACACACATGAGGACCTCCAGTGTTTCCTGTCATTCCAACTTTTCCAATTACATCGCCTTGTTTTACATATGCGCCAACACTTACCAAGCGTTTACTCATGTGCAAATACTGGGTACTGTAGGTCGCGTTGTGACGTATTTTGACATAATTGCCATTTCCGCCTTTTCGCCTTGATTCCACAACCGTTCCGTTTGCAGTTGCTAAAATAGGTGTGCCGATTGGCGCTGCAAAATCGGTGCCTTTATGAGGTTTTACTCTGTTTCCATAATAAGCAATACGTCGCCTTAGGTTATATCTTGAAGAAATTCGGCTAAATCGCAAGGGGGCTTTTAAAAATGCTTTTCGTAGACTTTTTGCGTTTTCATCAAAGTAATCTGTGTTGTTTTTAGAATCTTTATTTAGATAATTAAAAGCGTAAAACGACTCGCCTTTATGCTCGAAAAACGCTGCTTTTATACTTTCAATCCCCGCATATATAGAGTCATCTACAAATCGTTTATTATAGATAACTTTAAAATTATCCCCTTTTTGGAGCCTTGAAAAATCAATAGTCCAAGCATAAATATCATCTGACATATCATAAATTAGCTGAGTAGGCAACCCTTGCTCTTCCATGGTTTCTGAGAGTGTATTTTGGATAACTCCAGCAGTTTCCATCTCAACAATTTTAATAGGTTTTCTTTCTGAATAAGCAATAATAGAATCGCAAAATTCAACCACTATGTATTCAATTTTGTTGGGCTGATATATAAAAACCAAAGGCTTTTGAACCTCATCTTTGGCGTACAAAACGGAATAGGGCTTGCCAATTCTTAAGCGACGAACATCAAAAACTGCTTTGGTTTTTTCAGCAATGTGGTGTATTTGAGGATAAAACAAATAGTGTTTTTCTAACAAAACACCAAAGCTGTCGCCGCTTCTAACAGTATCATTAACTACCCTATAATTGTTTAGATTGTAACCAAACTTGAAATTATCTTTTTCGACTATTTCTACCACATCATCATCCACAACGGGGTCTTTAGAACAACTTTTTATGGCGCTATAAATACTGACCGCTACGAAGCCGTAAATAAAAAATTTAAGGTTAAAATATTTTTTGTTAATGCTCAACGTCATGTCCCCAATTGTCTTTTTCTTCTTGGCTCCAAAGTTCAGGAAAAAATATTCTTTTTTGGTATTTTGGATGCATATATTTTTGCCAATCACTTCCACCAGTGGCAGCTCCATCGCCTTCTTTACCCAAAATATAGTGTTTTGCAGCATTATAATGCGCCATTACCCAAGTAACATTCACCGTATAATCGTAGTGTCGCATGGCGTCAACCAGGTTTTTGTCTTGTTGGCTATCCACAGAAAGCTCTTTGAATCGTGTCCAAATATTCTTGGTATTACAAACTTTCATAAAGTTAATAAATTCGGCTTTATAGCGGTTTTCAAAATTAATTAATAATGTAGATTTTTGACCTGTTTTATAATCTTTTCCAGCGGCTTGCCAATACAAATGTTCAAAGGCATGCTCAAATGGGGTTTCTCTATCAATTTTTTCACGAAATCGGATATCTATCAAATTAACTAACTCTGTTGAAGCAAATTCAATTTTGCGATACTGCGCACTTTGAAATCCACTAGCGGGCGTCAATGTCTGTCTAAACTTGTTGTACTGCGCCACATCCATCCCTTCTCGCATTATATTAAATGAGGTGGTTAACATGTCGAAATACCGACTAATACGCATAAGTTTGTCTTGAAAAAAAGCAACTTCTAATGACGTTGAATCTGACACTTGCTTAATTTCCCAAAGAATCATTTTGAAAATCAATTCATTGATTTGATGGTAAGCAATAAACACCATTTCGTCTGGAAGATCTGTACGCTGAATCTGCAAACCTAATAAGGCGTCTGTATGAATATAGTCCCAGTAAGTTATTGAATTGCTATGTAATAATCCCTCTAAGTGTACATCCCGATCTTGATGGATTGCCTTGTATTTATCATCCAGAAGATCTAATAGTTTGTCAGTGCTAGGTTTTTTTGTCATTACTTATTATAATTGAATTTCGAAGGGATACTTAAGCCCTTTTTGAGCTTCTAGATCAGCTCGCAAAGACCCAACTCTCAAATCTGCTTTGATTTTTACTGGTATTTTATTTTGATCTGCGGTTACCCATAATGTTAAACTTTCTTCTGCTTTGAACACACGTCCGGCCATAACGTAGGGTCTAAATTTTAGACATTTTATTTTTCCAAAGTCTGTACTAATGGTTTCTCGACCCAAGTATTTTAGTTTGAACAAAAAGGTTTCACTATCAAAAAATATATTTAATGCTACTACATCGCCTTGTTTAATTGTTTCGGTGTCATAATTATTTCTAAGATAATAATAGGCCGATACCAAATCTTGAATATTTTTTTCAATTTCCATTGAAGCGTTTGTATTCTCCTTCAAATCCTTAATTAATGCCTTGTTTTGCTCGTGATCAAATTCTACAATTCTATTTTTGGTGTAACCACCTTCATCGATGTCTCTTACAAATTTATAGGGGATACCCGTTTGTTTGTCAAAATGACTCTCATAATGATCTTCAACTTTAAAAAACCATTTAATTGCTCCTGTTGTCCAACCTTTGCCTATGACTTTATAAACGGGTTTGTCTTTGTATGTGCTTTCAAATACTTCAAGAGTGGCGTTTCCTGCCTTAAACCAGTTGCTATAACTTAGTTTAAATTTAAGCCACTCACCCGCTTGAAAAGAAGAGGCGTTTTGAGCTCCCAAGAACTGAAAACTTATAAATACTAGAAAAATTAAGACTGATTTTTTCATGTCAATGCAGAACAGATAGGCTGTTCAATGTTTTATCCTATTTTTTACAAAATTGCAATTATTATTCCAAATTATAAAATGAATATCTCATAAGTCTCAACAAATTTATCAACGACCGCTAAAGGCGATGTTTTCGTGTTTAAAACCAATACCCAACACTCACAATAAATCCCGAATAACTTGAGTCTCCTGCCCAATTGTATTTTAATTCGATTGGCCCAAAAACAGTTTCCAAACCATAACCAATTGCATACCCACTGTATGAGGGTGATTCAGCCCATGTCTTATTTAAAAATATATCATCTGCAATATTCGCGAAATTAGCAGAAAAATTAAAATGATGATTTTTTAAAAATTCAAAGTCAAGGGTCGAAGATGATTTTACAAAACTATTGCCACTAAGCGAAAAATAGTCATATCCATAAAACGTAGTGTAATTATTGAAATAATTTGACCCGTAGCCCCCAAGACCAAAACGGAGGGCCTTAGTGGTACTGTCTCCAACTTTGAACCCTCCTTGTACTCCAATGTTCATCGCCAATTTATTTCCAATTCTGAATGCTTTGGAAATTTGTGATTTGAAAATTGAAAATCCGTTGAAATTATTATTATAATCAGAGGATGCAAAATAGTACTGGACTCCACCTTCAAAAAGAAATCCACTTTTTGGGAAAAATTTATTGTCAATAGTATCAAATTTTAAAGCGCCAAAAAAGCTGTAAAAGTCGCTATCTTCAAAAGTATATTCTTCAGTATCAAAAGCGTTTAAAAATCCATTTTCCTTTGTCGTAATTTTTAAATGCTTCAACTCTAGTCCAACTTTTTGTGCAAAATCTTTTTTGATAAGAGACTCTATAAAAAACTGATGTGTGAATTCGCTAAAAGACAGTCGTATTCTATCAACTTCTGGATATATCTCATCTGTTATGAAATCCGCAGGATTACTAAAGCTATTGAAGCCTATATATTTAGAATTAAGCCCAACGCTCCAGTAGAACCCTTTATCAATATAATAATCGAAATTATAGCGAATATTATCACCAAGAATAAAATCTATTGATAATACATCGTTTTTTAGGAACAATTGTTTTTTGGTTAGGTTGACAAGAGCCGAACTCATGTAGAGTTGATCGAAATGCACTCCAAATTTTACAAAAGCCGTGTTTTTTGCCTCGATAACTTTTGCACTTAAATCAAACCCTTGATCTGAGGGCTGGAATTTATATAAAAAACTATCAAAATTATTGGTAGCTACTAGATTGTTAACTCCTTCGCTAAAATCATTAAAACTAATGCTTTCACCACTTCTAAACCGCAGCTTTCCTTTGACGTAAGAAGAGGTGTATTTTTCTAAACCTGAAATTCTGATATCGTTTATTTTAAGTTCTTTATAATCCGGAGTGTTTACCGGGGCTCTTGAGAACCGTTGTGCCTTTGCTATCGCTTGGAGTTCTTTGAGATAAAGCGAGGCTGTAGCTTCTCCTTTGTCTATAATTTTTATGCCATCCTTAAAAGAAACAATAGAATAATCCGCTACATCTGGTTTTATATAGATATCTGCCAGTACTGACTTCTCACTCATTTCTTCTGCAGCTCTGAAGTTGCTGATTTGATTCAAAATATTAGAAACGGATTCTAATTCTTCTATTTCAAGAAGGTCGTCTTGCACATCAACTCCAATGATTATATCTATATTTTTTGAAGCTAGTCCTGTTATAGGGAAATTATTAACAATTCCGCCGTCCATTAGTAGTTTATGGTCTAATATCACAGGTTGAAAAAGGGTTGGCAAGGCGCTACTTGCTGCAATTGCTTGTGCGAGATTTCCATGCTCTAAAACCACTTCATTTCCTGTTTCCATATCTGTTGCAATACAATAAAATGGAATTGGTAATTTGCTAAAATCTTCTATACCACTAACCCCTAATGTTAATTTTGATACTAAATTAAATACATTTTGACCTCTCGATATTGAGGATGGAAGGTTGATTTTAAAATTATTAAAAGGTAAGGCTAAAGCGTATTTTTCGCCGTTTTTACGTTCATAAAACGTTTTGGATTCTCTTGGAATTTCATCACTTATCAGTAAATCAAATTTTGTTGACCTTATAATAGAATCCAATTGTTTTCCAGAATAACCTGAGGCATAAAGCCCCCCTACAACTGCACCCATACTCGTCCCTGCAACATAATCCACACGAACCCCAAGGCTGTCCAATATTTTTAACACGCCTACATGGGCTAAGCCTTTGGCACCACCACCGCTTAGAACTAATCCAACTCTAGGATCAGAGGGCTTGTTTTCTTGAGAAAAACTCCAAGAACAAAAAAATATAAATACTAAGATTACTACGCTACGCACGGGTTTTATTTTGATAATAATTATATATGATTTGGGCTTTCGAAACACCTACCACTTGCTCTAACTCATCTAATGCTGCAAATGAAACACGTTGTACGGATTTAAACTTTTTCAATAGTTCTAGAATCGTTTTTTCACCGATGCCAGTTATCGATTCTAACTCCGAATTTAGAGCCGTTTTACTTCGCTTATTTCGGTGGTGTTCAATCCCAAACCGGTGTGCTTCGTTTCGAAGTTGCTGAATAATTTTAAGGGTTTCGCTTTTTTTGTCTAAATATAAGGGAATTGGATCATTTGGATAGAATAATTCTTCTAAACGTTTTGCAATTCCGATAATCGCAATTTTTCCACGAAGCTCCAAATCATCTAAACTTTTTAGAGCGGCGGACAACTGGCCTTTACCGCCGTCAATAATAATCAAATGTGGCAAGGGTTGCTTTTCATCTAGTAGGCGTTTATAACGGCGATAAACTACTTCTGTCATCGAAGCAAAATCATCAGGACCCTCAACGGTTTTAATATTGAAATGACGGTACTCTTTTTTACTTGGTTTTCCATTTTTGAACACAACACAAGCAGCGACAGGGTGGGTCCCTTGAATGTTGGAGTTGTCAAAACACTCAATATGTGTAGGCGCCTCCGAAAGCCTCAAGTCAGATTTCATTTGAGCCATGATTCGTTCTACGTGACGGTCTGGGTCTGTTATTTTGACTTGTTTTAATTGTTCTAAACGCTGGTACTTGGCATTTCGAAGCGACAAATCGATTAGCTGTTTTTTATCCCCTACTTTGGGAATTGTTATTCTAAATTCTGGCCCTAAATTTACTTCAAAAGGAACGTAAATATCTTTAGATTCTAATGCAAACCGCTGGCGCATTTCGGTAATCGCAAGCTCTAACAACGCTTGATCGCTTTCTTGAAGTTTCTTTTTTAGCTCCATTGTATGAGAACGAATAATAGCGCCATAAGAAAGTTGTAAAAAATTGACATATGCATAGCTTTCATCACTCACAATAGTAAACACATCAACATTGCTAATTTTTGGATTGACTATAGTGGATTTAGCCTGGTAATTTTCGAGGATTTGTAATTTTTCTTTTAAGGATTGTGCGGCCTCAAACTCTAAATTTTCTGCAAAAATTTTCATCTGAGACTTAAAAAGTGTGATTGAATTTTTAAAATTACCTTTCAAAATTTCACGTATTGTTGCAATATTTTTTAAGTAAGATGCTTCATCTTCTTTAGCTTCACAAGCGCCTTTACAATTGCCCAAATGGTATTCTAAACAAACTTTGTAGTTTTGACTTGATATCTTCTGCTGAGACAAATCATACTTGCAAGTTCTAAGTGGAAATAATCCTTTAATAAGATCTAAAAGTGTGTACACTGTTTTGATGCTCGTATAAGGCCCAAAATATTCAGAGCCATCTTTGATGACACGCCGGGTTTGGAATACGCGTGGAAATGGCTCTTTTTTAATGCAAATCCAAGGATATGATTTGTCGTCTTTTAAAAGGACATTATAGCGCGGTTGATATTTTTTAATTAAGTTGTTTTCTAACAACAAGGCATCCGTTTCCGTCTCTACGACAATGTGCTTTATTTCTGCAATTTTTTTAACAAGAACATTTGTTTTACCATAGTCGTGTACTTTATTGAAATAGGAACGGACTCTAGATCTTAAATTTTTAGCTTTTCCGACATAAATGACCACTCCCGCTGTATCATAAAACTGATAGACACCAGGCGTATTCGGTAAGGTTTGTAATTGAAGTTCTAGGTTTGAATTACTCATTATTCCAAAGGTATATTAATTCCTACGATTGTAAAAATTGAATTTGCATTTTTAGTATATTGCAACAGCATAACTCTGTAAAATTTATGAATATTGTAATACTGTCGCGAAATATAAACCTATATTCAACCCGACGGCTTATCGAAGAAGCTGAAAATAGAAATCATCACGTAGAAGTAATTGATCCCTTGGAATGCGACTTAATTATTGAAAAAGAAAAACCAACTATTTTATATAGAGACAGCTATTTAGAAGATATAGATGCTATTATTCCTCGAATTGGGGCTTCAGTTACTTTTTATGGCTGTGCAGTAGTTAGGCAATTTGAAATGATGAATGTATTTTCAACGGTGTCCTCAGATGCGATTATTAGGTCTAGAGATAAACTGCGTTGTTTTCAACACCTTTCGAAAGCTGGCATTGATATGCCAAAAACAGTGTTTACCAATTATTCACGTGATATCGACAAAGTGATTGCTCAAGTTGGAGGAGTCCCTGTTGTGATTAAATTACTAGAGGGTACTCAAGGAATTGGAGTGGTCCTTGCAGAGTCCGAAAATGCAGCTGAATCTGTACTTGAAGCATTTAATGGGTTGGAAGCTAGAGCTTTGGTTCAGGAGTATATTGCAGAAGCAAAAGGTGCTGACTTAAGAGCCTTTATTGTAGATGGACAGGTTGTGGGGGCTATGAAACGCCAAGGAAAAGAAGGTGAATTTAGATCAAACTTACACAGAGGTGGCAACTACGAACAGTATAAATTAGATGAACACGAAATTAAGCTTGCCGTAAAAGCAGCGCGAAAATTAAAACTCCCGATTTGTGGAGTTGATATTTTACAATCTAATCGTGGGCCTTTAGTCATGGAAATTAATTCCACACCTGGACTTGAAGGGATTGAAGTTGCCTCGAAAAAAAATATAGCGAAAGCCATTATAACCTATATAGAAAGAAATCGCAATTTATAGTCCAACACATATTGTAGCGTGAAAAAACAACACTTAAGAGTCCATTATAAAAAACTACGAAGCGCATTAAGCTCTAAACAGATTGACAATTTAAGTCTTCAGATTGCGAACTTAACACTACAGCTGCCGATATGGAAGCATTCATTTTTTCATATATTTTTGACAATTGATTCCTTAAAGGAAATCGCAACAGAACCTTTACTTTCCATTCTTTCTGGAAAAGATAAGCATATTGTAGTCTCTAAAAGTAACTTTGAAACCCGAACACTTTCGCATATTTTACTGCAAGACAATACACTACTCAAAATAAATTCATGGAATATTCCTGAGCCCGAAAATGGTATTGCGATAAGCACTGAACAAATTGAGGTTGTATTTATTCCCCTTTTAGCTTTTGATCTGCGCGGAAATCGTGTGGGTTATGGAAAAGGATTTTATGATGACTTTCTAAATAACTGTTCAAAAGATACCCTAAAAATTGGACTTTCGTTTTTTGAAGCAGAAGCGAATATAGCGGACGTTGAGCCCCATGATATCCCCTTAGATTATTGTGTCACTCCAACTAAAATTTACACTTTTTAAGGCGTTGTAGGCTTAGGGAATATTTTTTTATTAAAAACTAAAAGTAATCCAACACCAGTACTAATCGCCATATCAGCAATATTGAAAACGGGATCAAAGAAGGAAAAGTAATTCCCACCTATAACTGGAAACCATTCTGGGAAATACCCCTTAAATAAAGGGAAATAAAGCATATCTACGACATTACCATGAAACACACTTGCATAGCCTTCAGCAGCAAACAAAGTTGAAGTTTGACCTAAGCTCCCGTCAAATAAAACGCCATAAAAAACAGAATCTATAATGTTGCCAAGTGCACCTGAGAACACTAATGCTAAGGAGATAATCAGCATTTTAGAGGCCGGTTTCTGTAGGCTTTTATGTAGCCAATATCCAATACCACAAACAGCAAATATTCTGAAAATTGTTAAAAATAGCTTCGCGGTTGAATCATTGATATGAGAAGAAATATCGCTTAATTTAGCACCCCAAGCCATGCCTTCATTTTCGATAAAAAAAAGCCGGAACCACTCAAAAACCTTGAGTTCTTGACCAAGTTCAAAATGTGTTTTGATATATATTTTTGAGGCTTGATCAACAAAAAGAATGACCGCGATTAATAAAAATGTCTTTCTCCTAGACATTTTATTGTTGCATATTCTTTGCTTCGATGCTAAGAGTTGCGTGAGGCACGAGCTCTAAACGTTTTTTATTGATGAGTTTACCCGTCACTCTACAAATCCCATAGGTTTTGTTTTCAATTCTGATTAAAGCATTTTTAAGATCTCTAATAAATTTCTCTTGACGGATAGCTAATTGCGAATTTGATTCTTTGCTCATCACTTGACTGCCTTCATCAAAAGCTTTAAACGTTGGCGAGGTGTCCTCTGTACCATTGTTTAGGTCGTTCATGTAGGCGCTTTTGATAAGGTCTAGATCGTGTTTTGCTTTCTCAATTTTCTTAAGGATTAACGCTTTAAATTCTTCTAATTGTTTATCCGAGTATCTACTTGTTTTTTCTATGGACATAATTATATGGATTTTTGGATGTGCAACTTGGTGTTGATGGTATCAAAAGACACTTCAATCCCTTTATCAAGTTGTGCTACCAAATGTAGCGACTCCGTTAATGTTTCAAGTTTAATATATTCTAAATTTTGTTTTATAGCACTCTCAATTGCATCTTCAGATTGTAAATAAACCTCGATTCTATCAGTAACTTCAAGTCCAGAATCTTTTCTTAAATTTTGAATCCTATTGACTAATTCTCTTGCCACACCCTCGTCTCTTAATGGCGCTGTAATTGTAACATCCAGAGCGACTGTAGTTGAACCCTGATTGGCTACCAACCAACCTTCAATATCTTGAGAGGTAATCTCTACATCATTGCGTTCCAAATTAATACTTTTTCCATTAATCTCAATACCTAAAACGCCTTTTTCTTCAATTTGTTTGATATCCGCAGCTTGCAAGTTTTGAATAACATTTGCAATAGACTTCATAGCCTTACCAAACCGAGGACCAAGGGCTTTAAAGTTAGGTTTAATTTGTTTCACCAAAATATCTGAAGCATCTTCTAAAAGCTCGACTTCTTTGACGTTAACTTCGTGCTTAACAAGATCTGCAATGGCTAATATTTCCTCTTTTTGAGAGGCAGAGTTTACTGGAATCATTATTTTTTGCAGAGGCTGACGCACTTTAATTTTTTCTTTTGCGCGTAACGATAATACTAGTGATGAAATCGTTTGAGCTTGCTCCATTTTACGTTCCAGATTTTTATCTATCAGTGTAGAATCTGATGAGGGGAAATTTGCTAAATGAACACTTTCGAAAGTTTCTTTGTTTGTTACAGCGTTCAAATCTAAATAGAGGCGATCCATAAAAAACGGTGCAATGGGTGCGCCAAGCTTTGCAATGGTAACCATGCAAGTATATAAGGTTTGATAGGCCGATATTTTATCTGTTTCATACGCCCCTTTCCAAAAACGTCTTCTACTTAGACGAACATACCAGTTACTCAAATATTCTTGAGTGAACTCGGAAATAACCCGCGCGGCTTTTGTAGGCTCATAGTCTGCGTAATACGCATCCACTTTCTCAATTAATGAATTTAATTCTGATAAAATCCAACGGTCAATTTCTGGGCGTTCTTGACTTGGAATTTCCTTCTCAGAATAACTGAACTTATCAATATTAGCATAGAGTGTAAAAAAAGAATAGGTGTTATATAACGTTCCAAAAAACTTTCGTTTCACTTCTTCAATTCCTTCCGGATCAAACTTTAAATTGTCCCACGGATTAGCATTACTAATCATATACCATCGCGTAGCATCTGGTCCATATGTTGATAAGGTTTCAAAAGGATCCGTTGCATTCCCTAAACGTTTAGACATTTTTTGTCCATTTTTGTCGAGTACAAGCCCATTAGAAACCACATTTTTATAGGCAACAGAATCGAAAACCATGGTTGCAATCGCATGAAGCGTATAAAACCACCCTCGTGTTTGATCGACTCCTTCAGCAATAAAGTCAGCTGGAAAAGCTTTTTGATCATCAATTAGGTCTTTATTTTCAAATGGATAATGCCATTGCGCATAAGGCATACTCCCTGAATCGAACCATACATCAATTAAATCACGCTCACGATGCATTGGTTGTCCTGATGGGGATACTAATATAATAGCATCTACAATATTTTTATGCAGGTCGATTTTAGCATAATTTTCAAGGGAATAATCCCCAACTACAAAGTCCTCAAAAATAGCATGTTCTAAAACGCCAGCTTGCACTGCTTTTTGCATTTCTGTTTTCAATTCTTCAACAGAACCAATACAAATTTCTTCTTTTCCGTCTTCTGTTCTCCAAATAGGAAGTGGAATACCCCAATACCGCGAACGTGACAAATTCCAATCGTTTGCATTTGCTAACCAGTTTCCAAAACGTCCTTCACCCGTACTTTTAGGTTTCCAATTAATGGTTTTGTTCAAATCGAACATCCGTTCTTTAACGTCGGTCACTTTGATAAACCAAGAGTCTAGTGGATAATATAAAATAGGCTTATCAGTTCTCCAACAATTTGGATAACTATGCTTATATTTTTCAACTTTAAAGGCTTTGTTTTCTGTTTTTAATTTAATTGCCAACTCAACATCTACCGATTTTTGGGGAGCTTCTCCATTAGGGTAATACTCATTTTTCACAAAACGTCCAGCAAATTCTGCAACTTCAGGTCTAAACCGTCCTTGTAAATCGACTAGAGGCACCAAGTTATCGTCTTCATCTTTTACCAATAGTGGTGGAATTTCAGGACTAGCTTGCTTAGCAACAAGCGCATCATCTGCTCCAAACGTTGGTGCAGTATGCACAATTCCTGTTCCATCTTCCGTGGTTACAAAATCCCCTGAAATAATTCTAAAAGCATCTTGTGGATTGTCGTTTGGTAACGCATAGTCTAACAATTGTTCATAGACGATTCCAACCAATTCTTTTCCTGTAAATGATTTGACGACATAAAATGGAATCGTCTTGTCTGAAGAGGTATAACCTTCCAAACCATTTAAACTATCGACTTCTTTAAATTTTCCACTAAACTGTTTTCCTACCAACGCTTTTGCAACCACTACATTAGAGGGCTCAAAAGTATATTGGTTATAGGTTTTAACCAGTACATATTCTATTTTAGGCCCAACAGTTAGCGCGGTATTACTAGGTAAAGTCCAAGGAGTTGTTGTCCATGCTAAAAACAAAATAGGCCCTTCGTTTTGCAGAAATTCAGGGAGTGACTCCGAAATCGCTTTGAATTGCGTTACAATAGTTGTATCGGTAACATCCTGGTATGTCCCAGGTTGATTTAGCTCATGAGAGCTTAATCCAGTTCCTGCTTTTGGCGAATAGGGCTGGATTGTATAGCCTTTATAAATTAGTTTTTTATTATAAATTTGTTTGAGCAACCACCATACACTTTCCATGTATTTTGAATCGTAAGTAATATAGGGGTCATCCATATTGACCCAGTAGCCCATTTTCTGAGTAAGATCGTTCCAAATATCTGTATAACGCATTACTGCGGTTCGACAAGCCGCATTATAATCTTCAATAGAAATGGTTTTACCAATATCTTCTTTTGTAATTCCCAGTTCTTTTTCAACTCCCAATTCTATAGGCAGACCATGGGTATCCCATCCTGCTTTTCGTTTTACCTGAAAGCCTTTCATGGTTTTGTAACGGGGAAATATATCTTTTATAGCACGTGCCAACACATGGTGTACGCCTGGCAATCCATTGGCAGATGGCGGACCCTCAAAAAACACATAAGGTGTTTTCCCCTCTCTTGTGCTGATACTTTTATCAAAAATATCATGGTCTTCCCAAAACTGTAGCATCTCACTTGCTAGATTTGGTAAGTTAAGTCCTTTATACTCAGGAAATGTCGCGCTCATTCTTCGTTGTTATTAAGTTCGCAAAATTAAGAAATTTAAACAAAAAGTCGCTGAATTAAGCGAGTCATTTTGTGTTTTGAGGGTATTCCCGAAATTTTCTGGCTTATTTTATCTTTAGGAGTAACTTTAATCCTTATTTTTTAGTACTATTACATAAGAAAACCCTACTATGTTAACACCCTTTTTGAAAAGTATCTCTTATCTTTTACATCCGTTATTGATGCCATGGATTGGTGCTGTGTATTACTTCTCAGTAACTCCAATCCAATATCCCGCAATTAACATCAGCTTTTGGTTGGTTTCAATTATTTTTTGGTGTGTTATTCTTCCACTCATATTGTATTATATTTTAAAAAAAATGAATGTCGTACAAACCATTCATCTTAAAACATCTAAAGATCGAATCTGGCTCTACTTCTTAATAGTTTAATTATTGGAAACTTAAGTTTCAATGTTTTATCCAAATCTACAAGTGTAGAATTACATTATTTGTTTTTGGGGATGACGATCACCTCTTTAGGAGGGTTGTTTTTAGCATTTTTTAAATTCAAATCAAGCATTCATATGATGAGTACCGGAGGCGTTTTCTTTTTTATGGTACTTATAGATTTGCACTATGGACATTCCTTTATGAGTACTTTTGCGCTTTTTATTGTTATTATGGGCGCAATGGCAAGTTCTCGCTTACATTTAAATGCACATACCGTAAAAGAATTAGTAGTTGGACTTGTTCTTGGGGTGATTCCGCAACTTCTAGTAGTGAACTATTGGCTATAACATATAGAAAATAAAACCAATTTTTAGAGCCGTCATTTCTATAGGCTGTGAAGTTGTTGTAGACACAGAATCAAAAATCGGATTTAAACCGTAATAAATATAGCCGTTCCACGTATTATACCCAACACTCATTGTTAGGCCGTATTGCCATGAATTCATACCTTCTAAACCGTGTTGGGTTTCACGACCTGAACTGTCCTCATAAACAGATTTTGAAGCGATCACATATCCCAACTTAACTCCAGTGTATATTCGCCAAAATTTATAGGTTTCAGCGTTAGATGTTCGCCAACGCAATTCTAAAGGAACTTCGAATACCTGTTGTGAAAAATTATTTTTTGAGTATTCAATACCCTCTAAAATAGTATAACTTGAAGGTGATGATGTCCCAATTTTTATGTTTTGATTAAAGAGGTTAACGGAATACCCAAGCCCTAAACCAATGGCTATATTCCGACGTTTATTAATAGGAAAGTCTCTTATCACCCCAAGGTTAAAGCCTGTGGAGAAACTATTTTGAGAGACACCAGTTGGTAAATTATTAAGAGCATTATAAGTAACCCCTACATAAATTTGATCTTCTCTATACAAACTGTCAGAACCAATTTCTGTATTGGATTGTGCGCTTACACACACAAAACAATTCCAAAAAAACACTAAAAATAGACGTGAATTCATACAGGGTAGCTTTGTTTAATGGTACTAAAATAAATAAAAAAAGGCATTCTATTAGAATGCCTTTTAATTGTTTTAGATCGAATACTAGTTCATATTAGTCATTGCATCTCCAACACCGGTGGTGTAGTTAATTTTGAGCGCATTGACTTTTCTAAGTTCTTGTTTGACATCGCCTACAATTCCCATATTAGCTTCTTTATCAACTTTAAGGGCAACGGTAAGAAATGGAATTAATTCCTCTCTTAAAGCTGCTCTTTCAGCACTGATAAATGCACCAACTTCTGAAAGTTCTGCAAACTGGTCATTCAATTGAATTCTTGATTCTGTTCCAAATTTCTCATAGCCCGTACTTGGTTTTCCCATGTAGATATAACTAACAGGGTTTTTCTTGTCGAGTTTCTCAACTTGATTTGCAACAGGAAGCGCATTTTTAATTTTAAGTGAATTTTCGCGCATCACCGTAGCTACCATAAAAAAGAACAGTAACATAAATACAATATCTGGAAGCGAAGCTGTGGAAATCGCTGGTATGCCGCCGTCCGTTTTCTTTTTAAATTTTGACATTTTGTTTGTTTTCTTTTAAATTAAACTACTGAACTTCAGAAAGTTTTTGTGGATACTCTATCTTTATCTGATCGATTATCTCTTTTAGTTTCGTTTTATTTCCAACGAAACGCGCATCTTTATAATTCTTTTGCATTTGTACAAAATTCATATCCAAGAAGCCCTCTTGTGATCCGAGTACAAGTGCTCTTTTATTACGAAGCACATTATAGGCAGCTACCAATTCATTTTGAACCGATATGTAGGCTGCATAAGACGTCTCACGTTCATTTTTCAAAGATATAATTGCTTTGTCTGGATTATCTGATGACGAAGGATCTTTAGCACCATTACAATAGGTACAAGATTGATTTCCATTATTATCCAAAAACTCAACAGCCGCAGCTCTCAAATCTTTGAGCTCCATCAATTCCTCTTCAACAAGCAATTGATCTTTACCATTCAACAGTACTGTGAAAATGTTTTTTTGTTTGATTACAACGTCTTCTTCAGTTTCTTCTATAGGAGGAAGTTTCCGGTTGATACCAGAGTCCTTTTCTATAGTTGTTGTCACCAAGAAAAATATTAACAGTAAGAAGGCAATATCGGCCATTGAACCGGCATTGACTTCAGGTGCGGATCGCTTTGCCATATTATTTTGCCATTTTTTTGATTCCGAAGCCTAACATTATTCCTCCAGCAATAACTGCCAAGAAATAGAATAAGTACAAACCTGCTCCTACGAGTTTAGATCCGCTTTCAGAAAGAATATCTCCGTCTTTAAGCGTTGTTTCGACGCCAGTAGCAAACCCAAAGTAACACAGTAAAGCAAGTACTACAAATGCACCAACACCCATAAGTGTGTTTTTAAGCCCTGCAGTATTGGACACTAAGTTAAGTACTGAGAAAATTAAGACAACGAGAACCGCAATGCCTAAAATGATGTAAGATACATTCATAAAGACATCAATTGTACCGCTGGCTTCGCCTGCTTTTATAGCTTCATCCCCTGTAGATATAATACTGCCAAGGAAAAATATTGAAATCACACCGATGACAATAGCTACAATCTTCAATAATTTTTGTAAATCCATAATTATTTGATTTAGTATTGTGGTGTTATTATTTTTTGTTTTTTACCAATATATCCATTAATGATATAGAGGAGTCTTCCATGTTGTTTACAATGCTATCAATTTTAGCAATAATATAATTATAGAATATTTGTAATATAATGGCAACAATCAGACCAAATACGGTTGTTAAAAGTGCTACTTTAATACCACCGGCAACAAGTGAAGGTTGCATATCTCCTGCAGCTTCAATTTTATCAAAGGCTTGAATCATTCCGATTACAGTTCCCATGAATCCTAACATTGGTGCTAAAGCGATAAATAAAGAGATCCACGATACGTTTTTCTCCAGCTGTCCCATTTGAACACCTCCGTAAGCTACAACTGCTTTTTCAGCGGCATCTAAATCTTCGTTTGCACGGTCTAAACCTTGATAGAAGATAGAAGCAATAGGACCTTTTGTATTTCTACAAACTTCCTTAGCGGCATCTAAACCTCCAGAAGCTAATGCGCCTTCTACTTCATCAATTAATTTTTTTGAATTGGTCGTTGAAAGGTTTAAAAATATAATTCTTTCAATTGCAATTGCGAGTCCTAAAATAAGACACAATAAAACGATGCCCATAAATCCTGGACCACCTTCAATAAATCGTTTTTTAAGTTCTTGGTGAAACCCTAAAGATTCTTCAGCATCGGCCGAAGCTGCTTCATCTTGAACTGGGTTTACAATTGTAGATACAAAAGAGTTCGTGCTCATGTTCGTGTAAGAAGTCGCGTTTAGAGACCCGAATGCTGTCATGAATGCGATAGCTAGGATTGGAATTAGTCTTTTCATTGTTATTTATTGATTTTTATTAAAATTATAATGTTTGTATAAGATGTTAAAGATATAAAAAAAATGTAATTACAAAAATAAAAACAACAAAACTCGATAAATTTTAATTGAACTTAAACTAATCATCTTAAAAAAGAAATCTATTAATCCGCTTCAGAAAAAAAGATACGTTATTAATACTTAAGTAATTGCAGAGAGGAAGGGATTCGAACCCTCGATACGTTGCCGTATACACGCTTTCCAAGCGTGCGCCTTAAGCCACTCGGCCACCTCTCTAGTTTATTGCTTTTTTTGCTTGCCAAATAAAGAAAAAATTGTTTGATTGCTAAAATTTTTAAGCGTTAATTTTATGATATTTCGCCACGAATCCCGGTTTCAAAAACAGTTTTGAACATATTTTTTGGAATTTGAAGCCCCAACATGTACATTAATTTAGTGATTGCAGACTCGGTTGTCATGTCCTTTCCAGATATGACACCCATTTCCTCAAGGCGTTTTCCCGTCTGATATTTACGCATATGAACACTGCCTCCTGCGCATTGGGTGACATTAATTACATATACCCCTTTGGCTATTGCATCTTGAATACCTTCTAAAAACCAGGTTTCAGTAGTGGCATTCCCACTACCGTAGCTTTCTATAACACAGGCTTTTAAATTTGGAATTTCTAATATTGATTGTAATATAACTGCTGTAATTCCTGGAAATAGCTTTATCAGCACAATATTTGGGTCCAGTTTTTTATGCACCATTAATGGGGCCTGAGCATAGTGTTTATGTAACAATTCATGATGAACCGTCAAGTGGACTCCAGAAGTTAGAAGCGCCGGAAAATTTAAGGACGCAAACGCCTCAAAATGTTCGGCATTAATTTTTGTTGTTCTATTTCCTCTTAATAATTTATATTCAAAATACAATCCCACTTCTTTTATAATTGGTGTATTGTTGTTATGAAGGGCTGCAATTTGGATAGATGTAATTAAATTTTCTTTTGCATCTGTTCTTAAATCGCCTATTGGCAATTGTGATCCCGTAAAAATAACAGGTTTCGAAAGATTTTCTAACATAAAACTTAGTGCTGATGCAGTATAGCTCATTGTATCACTACCATGAAGGACTACAAACCCGTCATGAGTCTTGTAATTATCCTCTATAAGAGTTGCAATTGAAATCCAATGCGAAGGATTTATATTAGACGAATCTATTGGGGTTTCAAAAGATACCGTATCAATATTACAGTCTAACAAATTTAGTTCTGGAATTTTATCTAAGAGAGCTGCAAAATCAAATGCTTGTAGAGTCCCGGTAACGGGGTCTTTCATCATCCCAATAGTACCGCCAGTATAAATAAGTAGGATTTGTGGTTTCATTGGATTTAAAATTTAAAAACAGTTTTTGAGTTTTGGGTCGTGACCTCTGCAATATACGCTTTTGAGGCGCCATAAATATCCGCTACCTTTTCTAAGACATTCAAAACATAACTACTTTCATTGCGTTTTCCTCTGTAAGGCACCGGAGATAAGTAGGGTGCGTCGGTTTCTAGAACTATGTGTTTTAAATCGATTTGATTTAAAAATTGATCAATTTTTCCGTTTTTAAATGTCACAACACCACCGATTCCTAGTTTCATATTATAGGAGATCGCTTGTTTGGCCTGCTCCAAACTTCCTGTAAAACAATGAAAAATACCAAAAAGGTCGGGTCCTTTTTCTTCTTCTAAAATTTCAAACACCTCATCAAAAGCATCTCGACAATGGATCACAATAGGTAATTTATACTGTTTGGCCAACTGAATTTGCGCTCTAAACAACTGTTGCTGAAGCGGCAATGTGCTTTTGTCCCAGTAAAGGTCAATCCCAATTTCGCCAATTGCTACAAATTTTCGAGCAGCCAGTTGATCTTTAATGTGTGACAACTCTTCTAAATAATTTTTTTTAACATGCGTGGGATGAAGCCCCATCATCAAAAACATATGTTCTGGATAGCTTTGTTCTAGTGCATACATTGCTTGTGTATATGTAGAATCAATTGCTGGAATAAAAAACCGTGTGACACCCGCAGCGAGTGCTCGCTCAATAACTTCTGTTCGGTCTTCGTCAAAAGCTTCGCTATATAGGTGAGTATGTGTATCTGTGATTATCATAGTGCAAAAGTAAGATTTTGAATAGTATCTTTGTTAAAAATATTTTACTTTGAAAACACCTCAAGTTCCGTTGTCCGAATTTCTCATGGAGAAATCCTATTTTAGAATAAAAATGCACGCTATGGTCTCTAATCATTTTAAGATCATTTGTAAAATTAATGGCGTAAAAGGCGTTTTCATCTTAGACACCGGTGCTTCTACAACCTTTTTAGACCTTGAGCGTAAAGACCATTTCAAGCTACATTCGAGTCCTTCAAGTATTAAAGCCAGCGGAGCTGGCCCTGATCAAATTGACACTTTTCATTCTAAAAATAATACCATTAAAATTGGTGGATGGATAAAAAAACGTTTTCCAATTGCATTGATAGATTTGAGCTATATTAACACTGCATTCAACGCTGTTGATTCAGCCCCCATTGATGGAATCATTGGTGCAGATATACTCAAAAAGGGGCATGCTGTGATCGATTATGAAAAAAAATATATATACTTAAAACATAACTAATAAAAATCCCGCCTCGGCGGGATTTTTAAAGTATACATAAATACAAAGAATTTACTCTTGAACTTTAAAGGTAATTGGTAATGAGTAGGGCACAACTACCGCTTTTCCACGTTGACGTCCAGGCTTCATTTTTGGCAACAAGTTAATCACACGCGCGGCTTCTTTTTCTAAGCGCGGATGTGGTGCTCTAGACCGTACCCCAGTTACATTTCCATTTTTATCAATTTTAAAAATTACATTTATTCGTTGTTTTCCAGACAAGCCTAAGTCTCCCGCTAAATCTGTATTAAACTTACGTTGTACAAATTTGGCGATTTTATCAGACATGCATTTTCTTTTGTCGGCATTGGACCCTTTTTCACAACCTGGATATTCTGGTACGTTTTCAATTACGGAAAATGGGACTTCAACCTCTTCATAAACCTCTTCGACTTCAACATCTTCAACTTCAATTTCCTCATCCTGATCCGTCTCGGTAGATTCAATCACCGTTTCTTCGACCTCGTCTTCGTCATCTACAATCTCAATAACGTGAGGTGCAACGGGTGGTGGCGGTGGCGGTGGTGGCGGTAATTTAAGGTCTATAATTGGAATTTCTTGTTCAATTTCTTTCTCGAGATCTAAAGAACCAATATCAATATCTAGTTTATCATACGTTTTGTAGTTAATCATTTGATTGGAGATAAACAGCATCACGAGTAGTCCAACAGCAAAATAAATAGACCCATTTCTACTGACGTCTGCTTTAGGTGCTTTTTTGGGTAATCGGGGTTCGGATTTTTTTGGAGGAGCTTTCATTACATTGTATTTAAGGGGGTTATGGTATTAATACAACAATAAACATACCAAAAAATCCCGCCGAGGCGGGATTTATAAATTATAGAACGTTAAAAGACCTTAATCTTGGACTTGAAATGTAATTGGTAATGAGTAAGGCACAACCACCGCTTTTCCACGCTGACGTCCAGGTTTCATTTTTGGCAATAAGTTAATCACACGTGCGGCTTCTTTTTCTAAGCGTGGGTGTGGTGCTCTTGATCGTACACCAACAACATCTCCTGATTTATTAATTTTAAAAATTACACTAATACGTTGTCTTCCTGAGAGCCCTAAGTCCCCTGCTAAATCTGTATTGAACTTACGCTGTACAAATTTGGCAATCTTAGCAGACATACATTTTCTTTTGTCAGCATTAGACCCTTTTTCACAACCAGGATATTCTGGTACATTTTCAATTACGGAAAATGGGACTTCAACGTCTTCATAGACCTCTTCAACTTCAATATCTTTAACTTCAATTTCCTCATCCTGATCAGTTTCAGTAGATTCAATCACCGTTTCTTCAATCTCTTCTTCATCTTCCACAATCTCGATAACCTCTGGTGCAGCTGGTGGCGGTGGCGGTGGTGGTGGTGGCTTTAATTGATCTATTAATGGAATTTCTTCGTCAAGTTCTGAATCCAGATCTAGCTTTCCGATATCAATTAATGACTTGTCATAAGTCTTATAGTTAATGGTGCTGTATGTTAAAAACAACATGAGTGCTAAACCGACTGCAAAATAGATAGATCCATTTCTACTGACGTCTGCTTTTGAGTTTTTCTTTGATTCCATTTTTGGTGTTATTTTTCCGAGGGTTAAATTACTTAAAAATTTAATACATATACAAATGTTTATAGTTTTTTAACTATATCTTCTTTTTTGATGTGAACAATAAAAGCCATTGTGATGACTCCTAAGCAATTTGCGACAATGTCTAAAATCTCTGTTGTTCTATAGCTAGAAACTAGGCTTTGCAAAATTTCAATTACCGTGCCAAATCCGATAGCCAATATTACAGCGATACCTAAACTTGACTTTTTTTTTAACGTTTCTAAACTGATAAACCACAAAAAACCAAGCAGCGAATACATTAAAAAATGGGCGATTTTATCATCAAATCCAGTGTTAAGTTTCGGCACATTTGTAAGGCGAATTAAACTCAAAACACCAATTGAGATGGTATAAATTATAGTGGTACTATGTATCAGAATTGCTTTAAGCACCAATGATGGCTTTATACTCTTCTGCACTTAGCAGTGCTTCTAAATCTGCGGTGTCTGCAACTTTAATTTTAATCATCCATCCAGCGCCATAAGGGTCTTCATTTACTTTTTCTGGCTCGTCTTCTAAAGCCTCATTAAACGCTATAATTTCACCGGTTACGGGCAAAAACAAATCTGAAACTGTTTTTACCGCTTCTACCGTTCCAAAAACGGCGTCAGCTTCTAAGGTTTCATCTAGAGTATCTACTTCAACATAAACAATATCTCCTAATTCGCTTTGCGCAAAATCAGTGATTCCTACGGTTACAATAGCACCGTCTATGTTGACCCATTCGTGGTCTTTTGTGTATTTTAATTCTGAAGGAACATTCATAAGTATCTAATATTAGTGTAGTGGATTTTAATTACCGAAATTATAGCGCAACGTAAACCCTGAACGAATTGTCGTTTGAGGAAATGCCGTTGAGATTGCATATTCTGAAAAAGCATAGTCAAAGAAGAAGATAGCAGTTAGATTTTTACTGAACGCATAATCTGCTGCATAACGCATACTCCATATGGTTTGACCCGCACTTACTTGATTGTTATCTAAGTCTAAATAGCGAATAATCGTTCTATTATCTCTCATAGAAATATCCGCTTTCATGTTTAAATCACTTTTTATAATTTTTCGAGGACCCGCTAATTTTGATCGGATTTTTAAATCTTTGATGCGATACCCCAATCCAAAAATATATTCGTCTCCATGAATTTCAGTTAGAAGATTATTGTCAAAACTTAACGATAAACTTCGGTCTTTTTTAATTTCTGCTGAAACTTTAATCGAGTTTTTCATTTCAAAATCAACCTTAACTAAAGGGCTAAACTGTTCTACCAAATTGATGTTACTGTATAAGGTTTCAGCTTTATAATTCCCGGATTGATCTTTGGTTTTATCACTTTGATCTTCGTAGGCTATGTTTGGATTTGCCGCAGTATAATCTAAATTTGTACGAAACTGATTGATAGTGTATGAAGCGTTATAGCCATGGGTTATAGAAAACCTTCTAAAGCGTTTTCTAAACCATTTGTTTTTCATAAATCCAGTATATTTCAAGGTCCAGTTTGGAAGTGGGATCTCTTTAATAGCATCCAAACTTGTTTTGTTTGATTTTGTTCCGGAATATGCGGCCAAAAACGAAGGTAATAATACCGCTTGACTATTTTTTCCAAAGCCTTTTGGATAGCCTTCTGCATCAGTTGTAAACCCATTGCCACCATAGAAGTTTTGAGCTAAGCGATTCGCAATCACCAAACGGTTGCTCTTAAATTCTTCAAACGGCGCCGATTTAAGCTCATCACTTTGACTAAAGGCTGTTTTTATTAAGATGGTTGATATGTTGTAATTTCCAAAAGTATTACGTGTTAGCGAATTATAGGTATCTCCAACCGCATTAAAATTTTCTGCAAAGTTAGTTGCTAATGTTTTACCACCATTCAAATCAATTTTAAGATCGGGAATAGGCTCCATATTAATAGAGAAATCGATGTCTTGGTTGTAGGTCTCCGTGTACTGTTGATTAAATTGCGAATACGTCGTTAGCCATCCATTTTCTGCAGCAATTCTTCTAATGTCGCGTTGACTTCCAAAAGTGTAGCCTGCTGTTGGTCTAAGGGTTCCTAAAAACCCAGGCGCTGGAAGGTAGCCCGGTAAAAAGGAGCTATTGCTTTCTGAATAATTGACTTGCATTCGGTTAATACCCGTTAACACCCCTAGTCCAAAATCTTTTAGATTGAATTTTTTAGCTTTGGACGAACGCCTTCTGGAGTTGGTTTTTAATCCTAAATAACGATACAATTTTCGCATATCTAAGGACGTATTCAAATTATGCTGACTAGCATTTGATATCGAATTCCCTAAACTCGTTGTATTGTTATCCACTAATAAATCTGAACCTTTGTTCCATTGAAAATCGCCAACGTAAGAATAATTAGACGTAATGAAACTCAATGCTGGAAATTTATTTAGTGGCAGAGTATAATTCACACCAAGTTGTTGGGTATGTCGGTTGGGATCTCCAAAATCAAAAAAGCGGTCCCATACGCCGAGGTTTGGATCTTGATCGCCATTTAATTCATCATTAATGAAATAATTTCTTACAATGTTGTTGTTGGAAGCCGTGAAATTAACGCGTAGCCCATCCGTAATATCATAATTAATCGTGTATTGAAAATCAAAAGTATAGTTCCTTCTGATCAATTCATCTACGGTAATATTGCTTGCTCCTAAATCCGCATCTCTAAATTTCTGACTGTTAAATTGTCTAATAAAGTCTGACTTTACAGCTAAGCTTGAAGGCAAAAGATTTAGATTAAAATCTTTAATAAGTTTCCAATATTTATTCATGAAAAGAGAGTCATTTTTCTTGAACGGCTCAAGTTTTAAAGGATTAAAACTGTAATTGTAATTGGCGCCTACTTTCACATTTTGATCCAACGCATTTTCAATTTCGAAATCGCGATGCTTTACGCTATTATAAGAATAGTTCAATGTTAAATTTTCAACATCATAAATTCTAGGTTTGGCATCACCAGTACGTTGTTTTCTGACGCCTATAAAATTGATGCTTTGTCGTTTCGTGTAATCTTCCGATTGGGTTTTAATGCGTTCACGCTCTTCAGGACTTGCGGCAGCATCCAAACGCGTTTGGAGTTTTTGATCCTTGTATTGTTGATCAAATTCAGGCGTGATCAGCGCTTCACTTTGTCCATAGTTAAACGGAATTTCTAAGCCCCATTTTTTTGGTAATAACTGCCCAAGATTCATGTTGGTTACCACATCATATTGTTTCAAATCTTCACGACTTCGCTCATTAGGGCCTTGCTCTAGACTTCCAAACCCCGTTGTGCTACGCTTGGCTGTGGCATTCAAATTCATGAAATCGGCAACATTAGAATCCATGCTCATAATGGCTGCCCATCCACCTTCATTGTCCATGTCGGCTAGGCGAAGTTCATTAAACCAAACTTCGGCACATTGGTTCGAATCACTGATATTCTTGATTCCTATCATTAAGGTTCGAATATCACCAAAATTTGGATTTCCTTTTACTGCAATCCGTTGTTCAACTGGACCAGCGTTTGAACCTAAAGAAAATGGCGCAAATTCATCAATAGGATTTTCTTGTAAGACCCCATCAACAATATTGTAAAAGGCTGGAGTTTCGTCCGCTAAAGTTCCTTGACTGATCCCCAAAGCTTTTATTTTCTTGAGAAATTCTAAAGAAATATCCAACTGGTTTTCTTCTGGCCAAACTTCATTTGGAGCTGTTCTATTAGCTCCTGATGATTTGCGTAAAGGCACTTCTATTTGGTAATAATTTTGAGTAAAATCATTCCCCATACGGACAAAGGCCACCATACTGCCTTCTTCGAAACTATCGGTTTCACCGTCCTCGGCATGAATAAACATTTTCAGCTTTTTATACTGACGCATATCCACATTAATATTTTTAAAAACACCTCTGGCATCTTTCGATTCCAACTCACAAACATCAACTACTAAGGATTGTTCGTTTTGACGCACAATAGTGTTGTTGTTATTTAACTGCTCACGAACGATGCCTGGAGGAGACACATAGCCGCCGTCATTTTCTTGAACACCTACAATACCAACCGTAAAATCAGTGGGGTCGGATTGAGTGGCTTCGTCAGATTCGTCATCTAATGACAACTGATAACGTCGCCAATCGCTTCGTACTAAATCCAACGTTCCAAATCGCAATACGGTGGTTTCTGAAAACTCTGTTAAATACATACGCACAAAACGAATCGACCTAAAATCGGATATACCTCCAATTTCGCTTGAAAATTCTGATAATGGTATTCGATATTGATACCAATTGACACCTGGTCCTAGTGGAGATCCATTTGGCAAAATAATATTAGAATCCGCTGCCTTTCTATCGACGATATATGAAGCACTAGGGTTGCTTAGCTCAGAGGGAGTAATGTCTATTTCATATTCATAATAACTGTCAATAGTATTCATCGTATTATCGCGATTGATATCTTCTACATCAGGTAAGGTTGTAGATCCACGATTGGTTTCTGAAAATGTATCTGGAGAATTACCCTCTAAACCATTATAACGTTTATAACGCTCAAAGATATTTCCTTTAGTATTTAGATAATAATTGTAGTTGTCATTGGCAGGGTCAGAAAGGGTGGTAAACGCTGAAAATCGTGGGTCAGTTATAGCTTTTTCTTCCGAATCGTCATACCCGTCGAGCCCAACATCTTGGTTGCTTCGCGCATCGCCTTGCGATGAAAAGGCGTAAACTAAAGATTGGTTTTGAGGCGTTACAGTCCCCCAAGATGTTGCTGGTAGAAAATTGATGTCACCATCCTCAGGAAGTCCATTTTCATATTGTTTTTTTCCGTCCTTAATCACATCTTCTGAGATGTTTCCTAAATTTAAAATTAATTTTCCACCTGTATTTGACGGGTTATTCAAGAAGGGATCTAAAAGCCAAAACTCAATATACTCTACATTAGATTGTTCTAAATCAGTGGTGGTAAGTTGTCTTGTAATTCCTGCCCAACTATCTTTGGGGGTCTCTAAAATCCCATCAACCGCATCAGCTTTATAATTATAGGGACCTCTTTCAGTAGGACTATAGACCAAATCTAAGGAGTTAATCGCCGAAAACTGTCCAGTAACTAAATCGACTTGCGGAAACAATTCATTTATAAAAATTCGTCGTGAATAATTATCGGAAATATCATCATCTGAGATGCCATCTGGACGACGGCTGCTATAAAAAATTGGATCTACCGAGTACCAATTTAGAAGTGCTCTGTCGAATCCATTTTGATACCCTAAGTCGTTTTCAGACCCTTCAGCATACGTCCGCCCTAAATCTTTAGGGCGACTTGACAACGTCCAAGATTGCGGGCTTAATAAACTGATTCCATTTTGTGTACCTTCAAAATCATCAACGTAAGAGGTGACTTCATTATCAAAATCAGTGCCCTTGGGAGCGCCGGGTCTTAAATAAGCGAACTCACCACGAAGTGAAAGATTGGATACCACATCTGTATCAATATTAGGGAGTTTATTGGCCAATCGCGTCAAAAATGGAACTTCGGTGGAATAGTTTCCATTAAACCCAAAAATGGAGTTGTTGATAGATTCAGTGCCAAGATTTGCTTTCTGAGTAATCGGACGTTCATTTAAATTTAAGAACGTTGCACCTAATACAAAGTTTTCATTAAATTGATGTTCTACATTAAACCCTGTAAAACGTTTTGTTTGTTGCCCAAAAGCAGCATTATTTTCGACTGAAACTTCTATTGGAGTATTTGAAGCTTGTAGCGATGGATCCAAAATTTGAACTGTTCCAATCTGATAATTAACAGTATAATCTACGCCTTCAACGAGGACTCGACCACCGGCAGTTACTTTTACAGAACCTCTTGGCACATTAAACGCACCGATCGGAATTCCTGAACTTCCAGAAGATTTATAACGCCCACGCATTAAAAACTTATTTTTACCACTGTCTTGTAGAGCGGCTGTTTTGGTATTTTTGTAGAGTGACCTGTAAACGTATTTTTCTTGATTTTCGTTATACGTGGATTCATCGCCTTCATAGTTTTCAGCACTCGTTGTTCTGAGGGTTTCGAACAAATAGCTTCCAAAAGGCTCCACTTTGGTGAATACAATTTTTCCGTTTTGAGGCAGCACTGTTATTCCTGGTACAAAATCAAAAAAACCATCTCCGTTGTTCTGAGGATCATTATTAAAATTTAGTCGGTCAAAATTAAATAATCGAATTAAAGGGGTTTCTTCAATAGGATCATTGTTTCCTGTAGGGGCTGGAAACGCAGTAGTTCCTACGGGCGTAATAAAGTTAAGTGCTGAGGTTTCGTTGTAAAAAATATTTAATTTAAAATCCTCTTGAGATAATTGATAAGCACCTGTATTATAAATATTTTTCATCATCAAATCCCAGACTGGAAGATTGACGTTGGTTACCGCACTTTTCAGCATTTTTAAGACTAAGCTTTGATTTGTAACCGTAGTGTTCCCAGTTGTGGAGTCGACGCTTGAATCCGTAGCAGTAACGCCATCGCTTGCAAATTCTCCAACTTGATAGACTTCACCTGCAACAGTATATTGGTAAGCAACGGCGAGGATTTCATCATTTTGAAGACGTTGATTTAAAGAAATATATCCTAACTGTGTATCGACTGTATATTCGCTGCCTTCTGTTAATTTTCGCGCATTTTCAAGTTTAGCATAATCAAAGCCTTCATTGACGTTTACCGAAGAAAATCCTGACTGTACTGTAGAAATATCTCGAATAGCACTGGTTAGCAAGGAACCCGAACCGATAGTTGTAGGATCAAAATTATTGTTTTTGTTATCAGGATACGCAGTTGACCCCACATTCGCAAATCCTGGAGGAATAGGGTTTAAGCCGATCTCTGAAGACTCTCCTAAATCTTGTAATGCAACAATGTTTCTAATATTATCCGTACGATTTGTGCGGTTGGTCACCCAGACTTCTATTCTAGTAATTTGAACTTGTGACTGAATAAACGGATAGTTTTCTAAGGCTGAATCATATGCTGACCTAAAATAGTGTCCCAGAAAAAAGTGTCTATTCTCATCATAATCTAAGCCAAAAAACTCAAAATCTTCTAAGGTTCCACCGCCTTGTGCAGTTACGGAACGGGTTTCGGACTGTTGCTCAGAAAATACTGCCGTTACTCTTGTTTTACCAAATTGTAGTTCTGTTTTGACTCCAAACAAACTTTGTGCGCCAGTAATCAAAGAGCTATTTAAGGGCATGCTTACATTACCAAGCTCTAAGTTTTGTAAAATAGAATCTTCGTTGTCTGAATTAAGTTTATTTAATTGTTTCTGGGCTAGACCACTCGCAACTCCTTGAGGATTTTCGAGCAGTTGTCTTCCTTGATTCGTCAATTCTCTTCCTTTGCCAAGTAATTTTTTTCCTTTATCGCCAAGCAGTTCTTCTGGATTATTAAGAGGGGTGTATTCAATTTTAAATAAATTCTGAAAATCAAAAGTTGACTGTGTATCATAATTGGCATTTACACTTAATCGGGTTCCCACTTTACCTGTCAAACTTAGACTGATGCGTTGGTCAAAGTCAAAAGTAAAATTACTCTGATTTCTTGGAGAAAATGCAGGGTTTTCTTGTTTGGTGTACATCGCTCCAAGGTCGATTTCAACAGAACCCTGTGGTACAACTGAGATTACATTACTTCCAAATATGGTTTCAAAAAATTTGGAATTGACATAAAGATCCGGAATTAGATTTTTCTTTGCTTTTTCAGAACCTTCTTTTTTTCCATCGATAGCATCCAATTTTTCTTTGTAATAGGATTTTAAGCTTTCCTTTAAGACTAATTCTTGAAATTCTTTTGGAGATAAAATAACGGGGTAATTAATATTAAAATCTCCAATAGTGGAAGTATAGAAATACCGATCGGTTAAAGGGTCATAGGTGTACTTGCTCTCTATACTTTCTGGGTCTGGAGTGTCTAGTGTTCCAAATGAAAATGTTGTGGAGGTAGAATCTCTTACAGTCGCGGGTTGTTGGGCAAATAGAGCAAGATTAAAACCCAAAAACAGAGCTGCAAAAAAGAGTCTTTTAATATATGATTTGCTGTTATAGAGTTCCAAATGTATTATAGGTTTTTCAATGCTTCTTTGATAATAAATTCTACAGAAGCATCCGGGGTCTCTTTTACTATTTTATCTACAACACGTTCGGATTGTTTTTTCATAAAACCTAAAACTTCTAAAGCAGATAACGCTTCATCTTTGTTTGTATTGTTTTGAGATAAAGAAGTTTCGTCAATATCGTAAATTTTAAGTATTTTATCTTTTAGATCTATGATGACACGCTGGGCTGTTTTAAGACCGATGCCTTTTACAGATTGTATTAAGGGCACATCTCCAACGGCAATTCCTTCTCGTATTTGTATGGGTGTCAGTGACGAAAGCATTGTTCGGGCTGTATTAGCTCCAATTCCACTAACAGAAATTAGAAGCCTAAAAATTTCTCTTTCAGCAGAACTCATAAACCCGTACAAAGTATGAGAATCTTCTTTTACTTGAAGATGGGTGAGGATTTTAATCGACTCTTGATCTGTAAGTTGAGAAAAGGTGTGAAGAGAAATATTGATAAAATAGCCTGTGCCATTACAATCTACAATGACATGTGTTGGTGTTTTTTCGACTAATTTACCTTGAATGTGTGTAATCATAGCTTCACTTTCTTTGAATTCCAAATGTACTAAAATTATACAATATTTTAGGCCGAAAAAAGAATGTGGTTTAAAGCATTAATTTACAGCTTTTTCTTTTTGTTGTGCATCTACAACTGCAACTGCCGTCATGTTCACAATTTCATCGACACTAGCCCCTAATTGTAAAATATGTACGGGCTTTCGTAAGCCCATCATTATTGGTCCAATGGACTCCGATTTGTTGAGTTCTTTTAACAATTTATACGTAATATTAGCCGATTCTAAGTTTGGAAAAATTAGCGTATTTACTTTTTTATCTGCCAATCTAGAAAACGGAAAATTCGCTTTAAGCATTTCACGATTCAAAGCAAAATCGGTCTGCAATTCGCCATCTACTAATAAATCTGGATGTCTTCGGTGCAAATACGATACTGCCTCTTTTACTTTAGTCGCTGTTTTGTCTTTTGAAGATCCAAAATTAGAGTATGAAATCATTGCCATTACAGGCTCTAAACCAAACATTTTTACCACTCCAGAGGTCATTTGAGCAATTTTAATTAAATCATTTGCTGATGGATTAATATTGATCGCTGTATCACTCAAAAACATAGGGCCTCTTTGTGTAATCATGACGTTAGTGGTTGCAATACGTGTTGACCCAGGCGCCAAGCCAATCAAATTTAACATAGGCTTTACAACAGAGCCATAATTACTCGAATAGCCTGTAATAAGTGCATCTGCATCGCCTTCATTTACCATCATTGCTGCAAAGTGATTCCGTTCGCGCATTAATTTTTGAGCAGCCAAAAGCGTAATCCCTTTACGTTGCTCTTGCTTCCAATAGGTTTCAGCATATTTATTTTTTTGAATGCTACTTTCATCATCCTTAGGATCGATAATTTGAACATCTTCAACAAATTCCAGTTCTTCCATCAGGCGTTTGATCTCCTCGCGACTACCTAGTAAAATAGGGGTCGCAATTCCTTCTTCTAAAACAATTTGTGCAGCTTTCAGTACACTTATCTGATCGGCTTCTGCAAAGACAACACGCTTTGGATTAAGCTTAGCTCTATTAAATAAAAGTCTGACAATTTTATTATCGGAGCCCATACGTTCCAAAAGGGTGTCTTCGTAGTGCTCCCAATCAGAAATTGGAGCTAAGGCGACACCACTTTCTATTGCTGCTTTGGCTACTGCTGGCGGAATTGCTGCGATTAAGCGCGGATCAAATGGTTTTGGAATGATATAGTCTTTTCCAAAAGTGAGGCGGGTTTCGCCATACGCAATATTCACTTGTTCTGGAACGGGTTCTTTTGCTAAGTCAGCTAGTGCAATTACAGCTGCCTTTTTCATTTCTTCATTAATAGTTGTCGCTCTAACATCTAAAGCGCCTCTAAATATAAACGGAAAACCAAGTACATTATTGACTTGATTAGGAGTGTCACTTCGTCCCGTAGCCATAATGATATCGTCTCGTGTTTTTACGGCGAGGTTGTATTTTATTTCTGGATCTGGATTCGCCATTGCGAAGACAATTGGATTGTTTGCCATTGACAAGAGCATCTCAGGGCTCACAATATCAGAGGTTGACAAACCAATAAATACGTCGGCAGAACGCATTGCATCTTCTAATGTGTCTATTTTTCTATGGGTCGCGAACTCTGCTTTCTGAGACGTTAAATTGTCGCGATCTTTTCTAATAACTCCTTTACTATCGAGCATCACTATATTTTCGCGCTTTGCCCCAAATGATTGGTATAAACGCGTACATGATATGGCCGCTGCACCAGCACCACTTACTACTATTGTGACGTCTTGAATATTTTTTTCTGCAATTTCTAAAGCGTTCAATAAAGCGGCTGCAGAAATAATTGCTGTTCCGTGCTGATCGTCGTGCATCACAGGAATATCGAGTTCCTCTTTTAATCGTTTTTCAATTTCAAAGGCCTCAGGTGCTTTGATATCTTCTAAATTAATTCCACCAAAAGTCGGTGCTATATTTTTAACCGTTTGAATAAATTCTTCTACATTTTCGGTATCAACTTCTACATCAAATACATCAATATCTGCAAATATTTTGAAAAGTAACCCTTTACCTTCCATTACGGGTTTAGACGCTTCTGCGCCAATATTCCCTAAACCTAAAACAGCAGTTCCATTGGAGATTACGGCAACTAAATTTCCTTTTGATGTATATTTATAAGAATCCGATGGGTTCTTTTCGATGGCTAAACAAGGCGCCGCTACTCCTGGTGAATAGGCCAACGCTAAATCTCTTTGAGTTGCATATTTTTTGGTAGGTACTACTTGGATTTTTCCGGGCGAAGGTTTTTCGTGATATGCTAAAGCTTCTAAATCGTGTTTACTTAATTTTGACATTTCGTTGGTTTAATCTACAAAGTTAGACAGTTCCACTTAAAAATGAAATTTAAAAAGCTATTCTTTTCATAAAATTGAATATTACAAAATATGAGAAAAGCAACTGTTATACTGTCTTATGTCTTAAAACCCCACTGCGCTATCATCGCCTCTAGGATCTGCACCGCCTTCTAAAGTTCCATCAGGCAGAACCAAAATAGCATCGACTTTTCCAATTATAGGAGAGTTACTCTGATCAATATTATAGCCTAATCTCTTAAGTGATGGAAAGTTAAGCGTATCAAATGACGTTTCAACTTTTATACTATCGGGCAACCATTGGTGATGAAACCGTGGAGCAGAAACTGCTTCTTGCATGGTCATATCGTACTCTAACACGTTTAAAATGTTTTGAATAACGGACGTAATAATTGTTGAACCACCTGGCGAACCTAATACCATTTTAAGTTGCCCATTGTTCTCGACGATGGTAGGCGACATGGAGCTCAGCATCCGTTTTTGTGGAGCAATAGCATTTGCTTCTGCACCAATTAAGCCGTATACATTTGGTGTGCCAGGCTTTGCACTAAAATCATCCATTTCATTATTTAAAAAGAAGCCCCCTTTTTCAACATAGACTTTAGAGCCGTAGCTGGAGTTTAACGTTGTGGTTACGGCCACACTATTTCCAAATTGATCAACAATAGAATAATGCGTGGTCTCATTACTTTCATATCCAGGGATTGCGCCTCTAGAAAGTTCGCTCGATTGTGTCGCTTTTTTCCAATCAAAATTTGCCATTCTTTTAGCAAGATATGTTATAGAAGTAAGACTGTCTGTTGGTATCGTCACAAAATCAGGATCTCCTAAAAAATAAGAGCGATCAGCATAAGCTCTTCTTTCGGCTTCTACAATAACCTGCATGTATGGTGTTGAATTATGAGCGTACTGATCTATGTTGTAAGGTTCGATACTTTTTAAAATTTGAGCCATACAAATCCCACCACTTGAGGGCGGAGGCATGGAAATGATTTTATGATTTTTGTACTCAAAAGTAATAGGGTCTCTCCATTTAACTTCATAGGCTGCCAAGTCTTCTTTGCTAAGAATACCTCCTAGCTTTTGAACATAATCCACTATATAACCTGCCGTTTCTCCTTTATAAAACTCATCTCTTCCATGAATTTGAATACGCTTCAACGTTTGCGTTAATTTGGGGTATTTAATTGTATCTCCTTTTTTCCAAACCTTATCCAATAGAATAGTTCTTCTATTAGCATCCTTAAAATTGTCTGTATGTTTATTTAAATTCTGAGCTTGCTTTTCCGTAACAACGACACCTTTTTCAGCAAGTTCAATAGCAGGTGCTATCAATTTTTCAAAGGGGAGCGTTCCAAATTTTTCGTAAACTTCAAATAGGCCTGCAATCGTTCCTGGAACTCCAACAGCGAGAGCACCAATTTGACTTTTATCAGAATTTACAGTGCCTTGGGCATCTAGATACATGTTTTTAGTGGCTGCTGAAGGTGCTTTTTCTCTATAATCTAAAGCCCCAATTGCGCCGTTATTTTGTCTGTAAACCATAAACCCACCACCACCAATATTACCTGCAGAAGGATACGAGACCAACAAGGCTAGGTCGGTAGCAATCATTGCATCAAATGCATTTCCGCCTTGTTTCATGATTTCAACTCCAATTTTAGAGGCTTCATTTCGTGCTGAAACTACCATTGCCTTTTCCGTGATTAAACCATGCGATTTTTCTGGAATTGTCTTGTTTGAAGGCGTACACTGTACACACACAAGTGCGGTTAAGAAAAGTCTAACGAGGTTTTTCATAGGTAATGAATTTAAAATATTCTAGGCAGATCACTCCTGTATAGTTTCACTAAAATTAAAGAAAAAATACTTAATAGTTAATAAGGACTATTTAGGACCTTAAATTAATCTTCTAAAAACTTAATATTTCGAGTTAGCCCTGAGTATTTTGTGCGTTTAACTGCAGAGTGCTGAAATACTTTACTGAAAGTGTCTTGCGTAATTTCTTCCCAATCCTGTTTGGTCATGGACAACAGTTCAGGTTTTGGATTAAATAAAGGTTCGCTATGGGCTTTTGAAAATCGATTCCAAGGACACACATCTTGGCAAACATCGCATCCAAACATCCAGTTATCAAATTGTCCTTTCATTTCAGTGGGGATTTGGTCTTTGAGTTCTATCGTAAAATAGGAAATACATTTGCTACCATCTACACCATATTCTGAAGTAATGGCTTCTGTTGGACAGGCATCAATACAGGCAGTACAAGTGCCACAATGATCGGTTACAGGCGTATCATAATCCAGTTCTAAATCAATTATAAGCTCTGCAATAAAGTAGAAAGATCCCACTTGTTGAGTTAACAAATTACTGTGTTTTCCGATCCAACCTAGGCCAGATTTCTTTGCCCAAGCTTTTTCTAAAATTGGAGCGGAGTCCACAAATGCACGACCATGAACTTCACCAATTTCAGCTTTAATAAATTCTAAAAGGTGTTTGAGTTTGTCTTTGATAACAAAGTGATAATCTCTGCCATAGGCATACTTACTGATTTTTGGAGCTTCTGGATCGTGCTGTGTGTCTTCGGGGAAATAATTATAAATTAGGGATATAACGCTTTTAGAATCTTCGACCAATAATGTTGGATCTAAGCGTTTATCAAAATGGTTTTCCATGTACTGCATTTTGCCATGGCTATTGTTTTTGAGCCATGACTCTAAACGTGGGGCTTCTTCTTCTAAAAACCCCGCTTTACTCATACCGCAAGACAAAAAACCGAGGCGTTTTGCTTCATTTTTTATGCTATTTGAATAGTGGGTTTTTAAATTCATGTAGAGGTCTCACTGAGTGCAGTCGAAGTGCTAAATTAACTAATTTTTTTATTAAATCTGGATGTCACACTGAGCGCAGTCGAAGTGCTAAACCAACTAATTCTTATATTTATAATGTGTTGCATTCCTACATTCTGTAAGAATTTGCAACATATCAAAATCCCCTTTTATTAAAGCTTGTTTTTTTAATCGCGTCCATCCTTTAATTTTCTTTTCAAAATAAATAGCTTGTAAAACATCGTTAAATTCTTGGTGAAACTCTAACGTCAATGGTCGTCTATTATAGGTATACGAATCTTTATTAAATCCAAACTGGTGCTGCTTAAACCTTCTCTCTAAATTGTTTGTTATTCCTGTATAATAAGATTCGTCAGAGCATTTAATAATGTATACATAATAAAAATACATAATTAACGTTTTTAAGGGCTTCGACTGCGCTCAGCCTGACATCATTATAAAATTATTCTAAAACAATCCTCCTTGTATATCCCCTTTGATACGTCCTAAATGTTTATAGGCCAGTTCAGTAACTTCGCGTCCTCTAGGGGTACGCATAATAAAGCCTTGTTGAATTAAAAACGGTTCATAAACTTCTTCAATAGTTTCTGGGCTTTCGCTAACTGCGGTTGCTATTGTGGTGACACCAACTGGGCCGCCTTTAAATTTATCAATAATGGTGGTCAAGATTTTATTATCCATTTCATCCAATCCATGCGCATCTACATTCAATGCCTTTAGACCAAATTTTGCAATTTCAATATCAATTTTGCCATTACCTTTAATTTGTGCAAAATCTCTAACACGACGTAACAATGCATTGGCAATACGAGGGGTGCCACGGCTTCGCCCCGCAATTTCAATGGCTGCTTCTAAAGTAATTGGAACTTGTAATATATCTGAGCTTCTTTGAATAATTGTAGACAGGAGTTCTGTTGAGTAATACTGCAATCGGCTGCTGATGCCAAATCGAGCACGCATCGGAGCGGTTAACAGTCCTGATCTAGTGGTAGCACCAACGAGTGTAAATGGATTTAGGTTGATTTGAACGGTGCGTGCATTGGGCCCCGATTCTATCATAATATCAATTTTATAATCCTCCATTGCAGAATATAAGTACTCTTCTACTATCGGACTCAGTCGATGGATTTCATCAATAAATAAAACATCACGATCTTCTAAGTTGGTTAGCAGTCCGGCTAAATCTCCTGGCTTATCCAATACAGGGCCAGAAGTAACTTTTATCCCTACGCCTAGCTCATTAGAAAGGATGTGTGCAAGTGTTGTTTTACCAAGTCCAGGAGGGCCGTGAAACAAGGTATGATCCAAAGCTTCATCGCGTTCTACAGCGGCTTGAACAAATATTTGTAGGTTTTCAAGGACCTGATCTTGACCTGCAAAATCGTCGAATGAAAGGGGTCGTAATACCTTTTCTATATCGTGTTCCTCTGCTGAGAAATGCTCGTCGGTTGGATCTAGATTTTCATTCATATACACAAATATAAAGAAAAAGCCTTTCTTGTTTTAAGAAAGGCTTTTAAATATACTATTAAGTTATGAGTCTCTAGTGTTGTAGTTCTTCTTCTCCTTCTTTTAGAGGAACGTTTTGAGGGACAAAATCATCATCATGTCCTGGTTTGCTATAGTCATAAGCCCAACGTTCTACATGAGGTATTTCTCCTGGCCAGTTGCCGTGCATATGCTCAACAGGTGTGGTCCATTCCAAAGTGTTAGATCTCCAAGGGTTTTGTTCCGCTTTTTTGCCATAAAAAATACTGTGAAAAAAGTTCCATAAGAATACCAATTGAAATACGCCTCCAACAAGAGCAAATACTGTGATCAGGATTTGAACATTTGATGTATCGTCAAATAAGGGGAAGTTACTGTTTGTATAGTATCGTCGTGGTAATCCCGCCATACCAATAAAGTGCATTGGGAAAAATACGCCGTAAGCACATATTGCAGTAACCCAGAAGTGAATGTATCCTAAGTTTTTATTAAGCATACGTCCAAACATTTTTGGGAACCAATGGTAAACGCCGGCAAACAGCCCGTAAAGTGCAGAAATTCCCATTACTAAATGGAAGTGTGCCACTACGAAATAAGTGTCGTGAACATTGATATCTAAAGCACTATCGCCAAGGATAATCCCTGTTAAACCTCCAGTTATAAACGTGGAAACTAAGCCAATCGAAAACAGCATGGCTGGATTCAATTGTAGGTTTCCTTTCCACAATGTAGTGATATAGTTAAATGCTTTCACCGCAGATGGGATAGCAATTAGTAAGGTTGTAAATGTGAATACAGATCCTAAGAATGGATTCATTCCTGAAATAAACATATGGTGACCCCAAACTATAGTTGATAAGAATGCAATTGCTAAGATAGACGCTACCATTGCACGGTAACCAAAAATTGGTTTACGTGAGTTTGTAGCGATCACTTCAGACGTAATTCCTAAGGCTGGAAGTAATACAATGTATACTTCTGGATGGCCTAGAAACCAGAACAAATGCTCGAACAGTACTGGCGATCCGCCTTGGTAATGCAATACTTCGCCTTGGATAAAAATATCTGATAGAAAGAAAGACGTTCCAAAACTACGGTCCATGATTAACAACAAAGCTGCTGATAATAGTACCGGGAATGAAACCACTCCAATTACTGCTGTAATGAAAAATGCCCATATTGTTAATGGTAGTCTTGTCATTGCCATCCCTTTTGTTCGAAGGTTCAAAACGGTTACGATGTAGTTCAAAGATCCTAATAAAGAGGAGGCGATAAAGATTGCCATTGAAACTAACCATAGCGTCATTCCTGCTCCTGATCCGCCTTGTGCTAATGGTAATGCACTTAATGGAGGATAGATTGTCCATCCAGCAGCAGCGGGTCCTGCTTCCACAAAAAAGGACGCTACCATAATCACACTTGATAAGAAGAATAACCAGTAGGACACCATATTAAGGAATCCAGAAGCCATATCTCGTGCACCAATTTGCAACGGAATTAATAAGTTACTAAACGTTCCACTCAAACCTGCGGTTAATACAAAGAATACCATAATAGTACCATGTATAGTTACTAAGGCTAGATAGATATCCGCATCCATGACACCTCCTGGAGCCCACTTTCCTAAAAGGGCTTCAAAAATTGGGTTGGGTTGCGAAGGCCATGCAATTTGCATACGCATTAACAAAGACATTAAAATCCCGACCACTCCCATGATAATCCCAGTAATCAAATACTGTTTGGCTATCATTTTATGATCTTGACAAAAGATGTATTTTGTTATAAATGTTTCTTTAGGATGATGGCCATGATCGTCTTGATGTGCGTGAGTGTCTACCTGTGCTGACATAATCTAATGGTGTTATATTTTTAATTTTGAACTAAAGAGTTCTTGAATAATTTTTGTTCTTTTAACCATGCTTTGTAATCCTCTTCCGATTCTACAATAATTTTCATTTGCATGTTATAGTGCGATTTTCCACATATTTTATTACAAAGCAATAGGTAATCAAATTCATAGCTATCTAGAGGCTCTTCGCCTTTGGCTTGTAATTTTTTACTTTTTTGAACTCTGATTTTATTAATGTTTCTTACTTTTTCATAAATGTCTGGATTCAAGCGCATTTCTTCAGTGGTCACCGTTGGTGTGAAAGCGAATTGAGTTATCATTCCTGGGACACAATTCATTTGCGCTCTAAAATGAGGCATATAAGCCGAGTGCAAAACGTCTTGAGAACGCATTTTGAATAGTATGGGTTGACCAACAGGTAAGTGTAGTTCTGTGGTAATAATATCATCTTGTGCATTAGGGTCGGATTCATCTAAACCTAAAATATTTGCATTATCGAGGTTGATCAAACGCACGTTTGCTTTTCCTAATACATTGTCCTCCCCTGCATAGCGTGCTTTCCAGTTGAATTGTTGTGCATACAGCTCAACTACAATAGGATCCTCATCTTCATCAATAGTCATGATGTCTGTCCAAGTGAATAAGCCATACATGATAAGTCCTGCTAAAACAATCACTGGAATAACGGTCCAGATAAATTCTAGTTTGTCATTATCGGCATAAAATAAGGCTTTACGTCCTTTTTCACCTTTATATTTAAATGCAAAATAGTGTAGCAAAAACTGTGTAATGGTTTGCACGATAAAGATAACCACCATTGAAATGATCATTAAACGATCAATTTCAGGACCATGTTCAGAAGCTGAATTTGAGGTTAATGGTAAATCGCCCCACAAAGCAAAAGACACAATTGTAATGCCATATATAAACACTAAAAATGCCAACATAAGATAGCCATGAATTCTGTTATCGTTGTCGTTTGCTATTTGTGTTACGTCTTTATTTGCTTGAGCTAAATCAAAGATTTTAACCATTTGCCAAATTGCTATGGTGATCCCTAATAAAATTAAGATTGTTAATAAGCCAGTCATCGTTATATGTTGTCTTTTTAAATTTTAATTAATAATGAAAATGTTCACTTTCCTTAATAAAAGGATTTCCTTTTGCTAATAATGGTGCTTTTGAAAGCGCATAAAAAACAATGAATAAGAACAGTCCTAAGAATAATAATACGGCACTAATTTCAGGCACTCCAATAAACCAACGGTCTCCTACCGTTGCAGGCATAATCATATTGAATACATCTATATAGTGACCAAATAAAATCACAACACCTGTCATTACAATAAACCATGGTACACGTTTATAATCGCTATTCATTAAGACTAAGAATGGGAATATGAAGTTTAAAATCAGCATTCCAAAAAATGGTAAGTTGTAATCTTCAATTCGTGTAATGAAATAGGTCACCTCTTCTGGAATATTTGCATACCAAATAAGCATGAATTGTGAGAACCATAAATAGGTCCAGAATACACTAATCGCAAACATGAATTTTGCTAAATCATGTAAATGACTATTGTTTACAAATTCCATAAGTCCTTTAGACTTTAGGTATATTGTGATCAATGCAATCACAGTGATTCCACTGACAAACATACTTGCAAATACATACCATCCAAATAAGGTACTGAACCAGTGTGGATCTACACTCATAATCCAATCCCAAGACATGATGGATTCTGTATAGATATAAAACACTAGGAATGCCGCTGAAATTCTAAAGTTCTTCTTAAAGTTACTATTATCATTCACATCTGCTAAATCTTGTGCTAATGAGAATTTTCGTGAGAAATAACGGTACAAACTCCATCCAGTAATAAAAATAAGACCTCTAATAGCAAACCATGTTTTGTTTAACCAGCCTGCTTTTCCTTGAATGAGTTCGTCGTGTGCAACGACTTCTGGATCCATCCATATAAAGATGTGATCTCCTGCCCATAATGCAACACCTAAAACAAGCAATCCCCCAGGCAAAACATAATAAGTTATCGCTTCCATTACTCTAAAAAGTACTGGAGACCATCCTGCTTGTGCGGCATATTGTATGCCGTAAAAAGCTAGTACCCCTAAAGCGATCATAAAAAAGAAAAAGGCAGCTACATACAAAGCAGCATAAGGTCTGTTGTGCATTTGATGCAATACATGTTCTGCGTGCGCATCGTCATGATGTGCATCCGATCCGTGACCTTCTTCGGCGTGAGCTTCCGAGTCATGTGTAGAATGTATCATTGCAGCATGCGCCTCCGCATCTGTTGTAACGTCATGATGCGTTGCTTCTTCGCCATGAGATTCTACTGCACCATGGTGCGAATCTTCTTCTGCTAATATAACTTTTACATCTGCCAAGGTTAACCCATGAGATGCTACATAGCTTGTTCCCCAACCGATAGCGCCAATGACGAATAGTAGTATGGAAACAATTTTAAGTCTTTTTGAAAACGTGTACATATTTATATAAATGTTTTACTTTTCTTATTTTTTTAATTCTGCTCTAAGAGTTTCAACGTAAGCCGTAACTTGCCAACGTTCTTCCTCGTTCAATAAATTTGCATAAGATCCCATGGTGTTTTTACCGTAATAAATAACGTGGTAAATACTACCTTCGGTGATTGCTCTATCTGCATAACTTGGTACTCCAAGAATTTTTTCTCTTTTGACTAGCTTTCCTTGACCAGCGCCTTTGTTACCATGGCAGATACCACAATAAATTTCGTAAAGCTCTTTCCCTCTTTTGGCATCCAGTTCTGCTGAAGCTAAAGGCGATTCCAATTCTGAGAGTGCTAAAGCATATCCAGCGTTAGAATCTTCGTATTCATACAAAGAATGTCCTCTAGAGATTGTCCCTTCAACTGGCAATAATGCTTGTTGTGAGTTTGGAAAAATATCATACTCGCCATAAGCTTCGTAGCTAATTGGTTCATACATATTTGGAAAATATTGGTAGTTTGGACTGTTATCATTTTGACATGAAAACACCGACCCAAAGGCCAAAACTAAAACGATTATTTTTGATACACTTTTCATATTCCTAATGTGCTTCTTTATCAACGATATGAACCTCTACTGCACCGGTTTGGTTAAGTAGGGTTGTTAATTCTTTTTCATTATCATGAACAGGGATTTCCATCAAAAAATGGTCATCTGTTGTTCTTGGATCCGGATTTTCTGCATTTTTAAATGGCCACATTCTACTTCTTAAATAGAACGTAATAACCATTAAGTGAGCTGCAAAAAAGACGGTGAGCTCAAACATGATCGGTACAAAAGCCGGCATGTTTTCGATATAGCTAAAACTAGGCTTTCCTCCAATATTTTGAGGCCAGTCTTCGATCATGATATAATTCATCATAACGGTGGCTACAATCAAACCAACACATCCATACATAAAAGCTGCAATGGCGATGCGCGTTGGTTCTAATCCCATGGCTTTATCTAGTCCGTGGACTGGAAAAGGCGTGAATATCTCTTCGATGTGATGCTTTTTATCTTTAACTGCTTTAACTGCTGCTAATAAGACATCATCATCTGTATATAGTGCGTGAATAACTTTAGAAGATTCCATAGACTATTCTTTTTTCTTTTTAGGTGTTTTGGCTGGTTTTGGTTTTGGTGCTGTACGGTTATCTGAACCGGTTCCTACCAAGCTTCCTCCTGCTTCTCTTATAGTTTTGTAACGTTGTCCCGAAGACTTTAAAATTGTTTTGACTTCAGCTTGTGCAATAACCGGGAACGTTCTTGCGTATAATAGAAATAACACAAAGAAGAATCCAATCGTTCCAATGAAAATCCCGATATCTACAAACGTTGGCGAGAACATTGTCCATGACGATGGTAAGTAATCTCTGTGAAGAGAGGTTACAATAATCACAAAACGTTCAAACCACATTCCGATGTTTACAACAATAGAGATAAAGAATGAGAACATAATGCTCGTTCTTAATTTTTTGAACCACATGAATTGTGGTGAAAACACGTTACAAGACATCATTGCCCAGTAGGCCCAAGCATAAGGTCCTGTTGCTCTGTTTAGAAATGCATATTGTTCGTATTCAACTCCTGAGTACCAAGCGATAAATAATTCCGTAATGTAAGCAACTCCAACAATTGATCCCGTAATCATAATTACGATATTCATCAATTCGATATGCTGAACAGTAATGTAATCCTCAAGATTACATACTTTACGCATGATAATTAATAAGGTGTTTACCATCGCAAACCCAGAGAAAATTGCGCCTGCAACAAAGTAAGGAGGGAATATCGTTGTGTGCCATCCTGGTATTACGGACGTGGCAAAATCAAATGATACAATGGTGTGAACAGATAATACTAAAGGTGTTGCAAGTCCTGCAAGAACCAAAGATACTTCTTCGAAACGTTGCCAGTCTTTTGCGCGTCCACTCCATCCAAAGCTTAATAATGAATAGATTTTCTTTTGGAACGGGCGTACGGCACGATCGCGAATCATTGCAAAATCTGGCAACAATCCTGTCCACCAAAATACAAGTGATACGGAAAGATACGTAGATATCGCAAATACATCCCACAATAATGGGGAGTTAAAGTTAACCCATAAAGATCCAAATTGATTTGGAATTGGTAATACCCAATACGCTAACCAAGGTCGTCCCATGTGAATAATAGGAAATAATCCGGCTTGAATTACAGAGAAAATGGTCATGGCTTCCGCAGAACGGTTAATGGCCATACGCCATTTTTGTCTAAACAATAATAGTACTGCTGAGATCAAAGTTCCTGCATGTCCAATACCAACCCACCAAACGAAGTTCGTAATGTCCCATGCCCAACCCACGGTTTTGTTTAGACCCCAAGTTCCAATCCCCGTAGAGATGGTATAAATCATACACCCTAATCCCCAGCCAAAAGCTGAAAGTGCAATAGAAAATACTACCCACCATAGTTTGTTTGCTTTACCTTCGACAGGTGCTACAACATCCAAAGTTACATCATGATATGATTTTTCTCCGGTAACTAATGGTCTTCTGATAGGTGCTTCGTAATGAGACGCCATATTCCTTTTATTATTTCTTAATTATTTATGCTTCGTTTGTGTTTCTTACTTTCACTTGATATACCACGTTTGGTTTTGTTCCAACATGATCTAATAAATGATAAGCACGCTCATCATCTTTAAGTTCTGTAATTGCACTTTTCTTATTATTTATATCTCCAAAAGCAATTGCTCCTGAATCACATGCAGATGAACATGCGGTCTTGAACTCATCTGGGTTGACTTCTCTGCCGTCACGTTTAGCATCCAAAATTGTTTTCTGTGTCATTTGAATACACATCGAACATTTTTCCATCACCCCTCTAGATCGAACTGTAACATCTGGATTAACCACCATACGTCCTAAATCATTATTCATGTGGTAATCAAATTCATCATTCTCATTATATAAGAACCAGTTGAATCGACGTACTTTATAAGGACAGTTGTTTGCACAATAACGCGTTCCAACACAACGGTTATATGCCATATGGTTTTGACCTTGACGCCCGTGTGAAGAGGCTGCTACTGGACAAACCGTCTCACATGGTGCATGGTTACAATGCTGACACATGATTGGTTGAAAAGCAACTTGAGGATTTTCAGATGGAACTTCCATCTCTCCAAAAGTACTTAACGAACTTCCTAAACCTTGAATATTATCTTTAGTTGTGTTATCGCCTTCAAATGTATCATCTGAAGAGTAATATCTATCGATACGTAGCCAGTGCATATCGCGACTTCTACGAATTTCTTCTTTTCCTACTACAGGAACGTTGTTTTCTGCGTGACATGCAATCACACAAGCCCCACATCCAGTACATGAATTTAAATCAATTGAAAGGTTAAAGTGGTGTCCTATTGAACGGTCAAATTCATCCCATAAATCTACATCAGGTGAATTAACTGGCGTTTCTTCATGGTTCAATGACACCATTGTCATTGGATTCCAATCCGCAGCAGATTCCGTATTGAAAATTTCCAAAGTGGTTTCTTTGATAATATCGCCTCGACCCATGAGCGTGTTATGTAACTGGACACAAGCAAATTCATGCTTACCATCCGTTACCTCTACAGTTGCCGTTTGAACGGGATTAAAATCTGTATATAAAGGATAAGCATTTACGCCGGTTTGCATTTCTGCTTTAAGACCTTGAGTACGGCCATATCCAAAGGACATTCCTACCGTTCCTCTTGCTTGTCCTGGCTGAATAATCACAGGTACTTTAACAGTTACACCATTTACAGTAACTTTTGCATATTTCCCATTCAATCCACCGTCGGCATCATGACTATTTTCGCTGAAAAAAGTACTGGTTTCTAAAAAGAACCCTAATGCTTTGGCATCAAATTCGGATACCGTTAAGTAGTTATCCCAAGTGGTTCTAGTCAATGGATCTGGAAATTCTTGTAACCAAGGGTTGTTGGCTTGTTGGCCATCGCCCATTCCCGTTTTTGGATAAAGTGTAAGTTCAATTCCAGAAGTTAAAGTAGCGGCAAGTGTAGTTGCAGCAGCACCAAGTCCTAAGATTGAACTCCCATCAAAAGTAGCTGTAGTTTCTACTGTTGCAGAATTTGAAGACGTATACACCCCATCGTGTAAGCTATCATTCCAAGACGCTCCTTTTAAAATCGTATTTTTCCAATAGGACTTAATATAGTCATGATACGTTCCTGATTCGCCTACTAGTTCTAGTAAAACCTCTTGAAATTGTTTGGTATCAAACAACGGACGAATCGTTGGCTGCATTAGCCCATAATGTCCGGTTTTAGTTTCCAAATCACCCCAAGACTCTAAGTAATGAGACGTGGCAGCAACATATTGAGATACAGCAGCCGTTTCATCATTTTTCATGGTGAACGTTACAGATAAATCTATTTGTTTTAAACCTTCAACAAATGCAGAAGCATTTGGAAGTGTATATGCAGGATTAACTCCCGCCATCAATAGAGCACCAACTTTACCAGCAGTCATATCTGCTACTAATTGTGCTATTGCTTTATCATTCCCTTGACGGGTTTTTATAGTGGTTTTAGGATCAAATGCTTTACTGCCTAATTTTTCGTTGATAGCCAATACAATGTTTTGTGCATTCACATCTTGAATTCCAGTAAGTACAACAGCATTAGCCCCTGCTTTAAGCAATTCAGAAGCCGCAGAATTCACAGCAGTTTCTAAATGTGCAGGAAGCTCTCCGCCAACAGCAGTTCCAACTATTTTTCCATAAAGTTTAGCAAGTGCTATTTTTTGTTGTGAAGGCTTAAGCGCTACACGCTTGTCTGCATTTGCTCCAGACAAACTCATGTTTGCTTCAAACTGGATATGACGAGACATTTTTCCGTTTTTTGGAACACGTCCTTGTGCATATGCCGCATCAAAACCACCACCTTGCCAGTCGCCTAAAAAGTCAGCACCTATGGATACTATGGTTTGAGCTTTAGAGAAGTCATAATTAGCTAACCCTCTTTGTCCGTATTTATTTTGATAAGCATCTGCCGCAGCAGATTCTGATATCGCATCATAAACCACATGGCTTACATTGCTATAGTTTTGTTTTAAGTCAGAGATTAATTTTGAAGTCGATGGACTTGCAAATGTTTGAGTTAATAACACAACCGATTTATCTGTCCCTTTTAAAGCCTCTAGTTTTTGAGACACCTCAGCAGTAAGCTCTCCCCAGCTAATAGCTTGACCCTCTTTTTGTGGACCAGCTACTCTTTGGTTGTCGTATAAATCTAATACAGAAGCTTGCACTCTCGCATTGATTCCACCGTTTGCTTTTGCAAGGCTGTTAGACTCTACTTTAATAGGGCGCCCTTCTCTTGTTTTAATTAAAACACTTGCAAAATCATAACCATTAGCAATAGCTGTTGCATAATAGTTTGCAACACCAGGAATGATTTGTTCTGGCTGCACAACATAAGGAATCGATTTGATAACCGGTCCTTCACAGGCTGCTAAAGACGCTGCTGCAGTACTGAATCCTACATATTTTAAGAAATCACGACGCGTTGTACTCGAAGCATCTAGAGTTTCTTTGTCCCCTAAAAATTCGTCTACAGGAATTTCTTGCGTAAACTCCTTTTGTTTAAGCGTCTCAACAGCAGAACTATGAGTCGGATTTAACTCCTCAGCATTTTTCCAGTATTTCTTGTTTGATGACATATTTGTTATGTTACTTGTTGATCGTTTTATTTAATACTAGTAATGACATTTTCCACACTCTAAACCACCCATTTGTGCTGCGGTTAGTTGCTCTACACCATACTTTTTGGTAAGTGCTTCGTGGATTTTATCGTAATAGTCGTTATCTTGAACTTTTACATTTGTCTCTCTATGGCAATTGATACACCATCCCATTGTTAGTGGAGAGAACTGGTACATGATTTCCATTTCTTCAACAGGACCATGACATGTTTGACATTCCAACCCAGCAACAGAAACGTGTTGTGAGTGATTAAAATAGGCAAAATCAGGAAGGTTATGGATACGAACCCATTTGACGGGTTTTGTTTTTCCTGTATACTTTTGTTCTGCATCATCCCAACCAACGGCATCGTATAATTTTTGGATTTCTCCGTCATAAAATGCTTTACTGTATTCTTCGGTTGCTGTTGATGGCGCTACTTCGTAGATAGACTTATGACAGTTCATACAGACGTTAAGTGCTGGAATACCTGAGTGCTTACTTACACGTGCAGACGAATGACAATACTTACAATCAATACCATTGTCACCAGCGTGAATTTTGTGAGAATAATGTATCGGTTGAATAGGCTGATACCCTTGATCCACACCAACTTGCATTAGGTAACCATACACAAAATAAGCACTAGACAACAAAAAGAAAATAGCAACAACTAACATTAAAAATTGGTTATTCACAAAGCCTTTCCAAAGTGATTTACGTTTAACCGCTTCTGCAATTTCAACATTATTTGCAGCAGCAAAACGACGTAATGTTTTGTTCACCAAGAACAACCCTAAAGCTAATAATCCAAAAAGAATCGCAAGAGCGCCCAAAACAATTTCTTGTGATACCCCACCTTCCGCTTGTGCACCAGGTGCTGAGGCAGCGACTGCAGCTACAGGAACTGCTTTATCTTGCGCGGTGTACGCTAGGATATTAGTAAGGTCTTCATCGGAAAGTTGAGGAAAAGCAGTCATCGCAGATCCATTGTATTCCGCATAAATTTTGTTCGCATACGCATCTCCAGATTTAATCAAAGCGGAGCTATTACGGATCCATGCATTTAGCCATTCACGGTCCAAACCTTCTTCTTCGCTAAGTCGTGTTTCCACATAACGAAGCGCAGGCCCCGTCATTTTCTTGTCGAGTTGATGACAGGCTGCACAATTCGCATTAAATAAGGATTTTCCTTTAACAGGATCGCCCTCTTGTGCGAAAAGTGAAGTGCATATAATTGAGAAAAATAAAAGACCCGAAAGTAGTGTTTTCGAGAGTATGTAAAAGTTAAATTTCTGTTTCATAGTATTGATAGAGCTCATTTCTAAACTTTTGTTCGATTTTAGCATACAAATAGGTGCTATTCGTTTACTAAAAATCTTTTGCAAAAGTAAGATATAATGTCCATTTTAAAAATCTTAGATAAACGTAAATTTATAATTTATAAACATTCTAAATAAGTATTTTTTTTGCTTTTGGTTTTATTCGTTTACATTTGTAAAAAGCAATCCCATATTATGAAATTTATGTATTTGAAAATACTACTTATAAGCCTCTTATTTACAAGCGCTGCATTGGCTCAAGAGGGTAGTGTGCGTATTCAAAAAAGTGCTGAAATTGATCGTGTTTTAACTCTCAAAAAAGAACTTAATAAAGAAAAAGAATTTATTCGAATTCAAATATTCAGTGGAGAACGTCTCGAAGCTGAAAGCACTCTAAAAGGTTTTAAATCTGATTTTCCAGAACAAACGGTTGAAATGAAATATGAAACACCCAATTATAAAATTTGGGTTGGAAAATTCAAAACCCGCCTCGAAGCGGACCGCGAGCTTCGCGTTGTAAAAAAGTCATACCCCGCTGCGTTCCGAATTATCCCTTGAGAACTAAACTTTTTATTGAACTACAATTTTTCTAAAAAAACGCTGGGCTTTAATCTCAAATTGAACAAAGTAAAACCCAGTTTGTAGTTGCCGAACATCTAAAGTAGTTCGCTCAATTTTTGAAACCTTTAATGCTGATTTTCTAGTGAGATCAAAAAGTTGAAAAGCCAAAACTTCTTAATGAAATTTAAGATGTAATATATTACAATTTTATCTGTATTTTGAATTATATTGAATGCTGGACAACAGCAGTTTATTATCTACAAAAAAACCGTATGCCTTTTGGACATACGGTTTTTAAAATTTATGTATTTGTATACTACTATTTAAGTGTTTTCTTAACCTCTACCTCACGGAAGGCTTCTAAAATATCGCCTTCACGAATATCGTTGTAGTTTTTCACTTGCATGCCACAGTCATAGCCTTTAGCCACTTCTTTCGCATCGTCTTTGAAACGTTTTAAAGAGCTTAGCTCTCCTGTATAAACGACTACACCTTCTCTAATTAATCGAACGCCAGCATTTCTGTAAATCTTACCATTGGTAACCATACACCCTGCAATTGTTCCAATTTTAGAAATTTTGAAGGTTTCTCTAATTTCTGCTGTTCCCGTAACTTCCTCTTTAAACTCTGGAGACAACATGCCTTCCATCGCATCTTTAAGGTCATTAATCGCATCGTAAATAATAGAGTACGTTCTGATATCGATTTCTTCTTTATCAGCAATTTGACGTGCATTGCCCATTGGACGCACATTAAATCCAATAATAATTGCATCCGATGCAGTGGCAAGCAATACATCACTTTCTGTTATGGCACCAACGCCTTTATGGATAATGTTTACCTGAATTTCTTCGGTAGATAATTTCTGGAATGAGTCGGTAAGTGCTTCAACAGATCCATCCACATCTCCTTTTAGGATAATATTTAATTCTTTAAAGTCCCCTAAAGCAATACGTCTACCAATCTCATCAAGCGTAATATGACGTTGTGTTCGAACCGATTGTTCGCGTTGGAGCTGTGTACGTTTCGCTGCAATTTGCTTCGCTTCACGTTCTTCTCTAAATACGGTAAACTTGTCTCCTGCTTGAGGAGCACCGTCCAGTCCTAAAATAGAAACAGGCGTTGAAGGTCCAGCTTCAAGCACATCGTTTCCACGTTCATCGTGCATTGCTCTTACTTTTCCACTATTCTTTCCTGCTAAGACATAATCGCCAATTTTCAATGTTCCTGCTTGTACCAATATTGTAGATACATAGCCACGACCTTTGTCTAAAAAGGCTTCAACAACGGTTCCTAAAGCGGGCTTATTGGGGTTGGCTTTCAACTCTAACAATTCAGCTTCAAGTAATACTTTTTCTAATAATTCTTTGACACCATCGCCTTTTAATGCAGAGACATCATGCGATTGAATTTTTCCACCCCAGTCCTCTACTAATAAATTCATATTCGCTAAGGCTTCTTTTATTTTTTCAGGGTTTGCTGTTGGCCTATCTATTTTGTTAATCGCAAAAACGATAGGAACTCCTGCAGCTTGCGCATGTGCAATCGCTTCTTTTGTTTGTGGCATGATATCATCATCCGCCGCAATCACAATAATAGCAATATCTGTCACTTGAGCACCACGGGCACGCATGGCCGTAAAGGCCTCGTGACCAGGGGTATCTAAAAAGGCAATTTTTTGACCTGTTGACAACGTAACTCCATAAGCTCCAATGTGTTGGGTAATCCCTCCGGACTCTCCTGCAATTACATTTTCTTCACGTATATAATCTAGTAACGATGTTTTACCGTGATCAACATGCCCCATCACCGTAACAATTGGTGCACGTGTTTCTAAATCATCCGCAGTATCTTCTACAATTTCAATAGCTTCATCGATATCAGCTGTTACAAATTCAACTGTGTATCCAAATTCCTCTGCAACAATGGTCAAAGTTTCAGCATCTAAACGCTGATTCATGGTTACCATCATTCCAAGTGACATACAAGCTGAAATAATTTGAGTTACCGACACATCCATCATGGTAGCTACTTCGCTTGCTGTTACAAATTCTGTAACTTTAAGGACTTTATTTTCTAATTCCTGCTGCTCTTGATCTTTTTCTGTCTGTTGACGGTGTTGATCTCTTTTATCTTTTCTGTACTTCGCACCCTTTTTACCTTTGTTAGATTTGCCTTGTAATTTTTCAAGGGTTTCTCGAACTTGCTTTTGAACCTCTTCTGCTGTTGGCTCTACTTTTGGAGCTTGTGGTCTTGCTGGTGGTCGGTTTCTAAAGTTTCCTCTAGTTTGAGGAGAATTCCCTCCAACTTTACTGATTCGACGGCGTTTTTTTCTAGCGTCTGTAGAGTTTGCACCCGCAGCCGGAGTGGCTGGCTTTGCCTTTTTAGGTTTATTAAATTGGGTTAAATCTATCTTTTGTCCTGTCGATTTTGGTCCAGAAAGTTTTTGATAGTTAGTTGTTTCCACTTTTTGTTCTCCAGACGCTACCATTTCATCTTCAGTGGTAACCGTAGGAGCTTCAGGAGCTGCTACTTCTGGTTCTGAAGCTTTAGGAGCAACCTCAACTTTGGGAGCTGGGGTTGGTTTTGAATCCTCAGCTACTTTTGGTGTGTCCTTAACTTTTGCTGTTGGCACAACCTTCGGAGCATCCTCAACTTTTGGAGGTACTGGTTTTGTCTCTTCGACTGGCTTGACAACGTCTGTTTTTTGAGCCACTTTTTTAGAGCCCTCTAGATCAATTTTGCCAACCTTTTTAGGGCCTTGAAGCACTTGTTTCGCCTTAAAAACTGTTTTGGCAGCTTCAGCTTTCTGAAGTTTTTGCTCAATTTCCTGTTCGCGTTGAACACGTAAGGCTTCTTTTTCTTTTAGCTTAGCTTCACCAACTTCCTTAGAAGCCACTTTCTTATTTGCATCGGTTTGAAACTCGCCTGCAAGAAGATCGTACACTTCTGAAGTGATTTTAGTTGTGGGGCGTTTTTCTATTTCAACATTTTTTGTTTCCAAAAAATCGACCGCTCGATCGAGAGAAATATTCAGTTCCCTTAACACTTTATTTAATCTAATAATTTCAGCCATAAATTGCCTTTGATATTTTTTTTCTGTATTTCTTACGCCTAATCGTGTGGTTACCCGAACATATTGGGTACCAATATAATTAAAATTTTATTCTTCAAACTCCTCTTTAAGAATTCGAACCACATCTTCAATCGTTTCTAACTCTAAATCTGTACGTTTTACTAGGTCTCCAATTTCTTGTTCAAGGATACTTTTTGCAGTGTCCAGACCTGCTTTAGCAAATTCATCGATGATCCACGCTTCAATTTCATCAGAGAATTCAGAAAGCTCTACATCTTCTTCTACACCTTCTCTAAAGACATCAATTTCATAGCCCGTTAATCGCCCTGCTAAACGAATATTATGACCCCCTCGACCAATCGCCTTACTCACTTCTTCTGGTTTTAAAATAACCTCAGCACGTTTGGTTTCTTCATTAATTTTGATTGATGTTACGCGTGCCGGACTTAATGCTCTAGTTATGTAAAGTTGTAAGTTGGTTGTGTAATTGATCACATCAATGTTTTCATTTCCTAGTTCACGAACAATCCCGTGAATTCTAGACCCTTTCATTCCTACACAAGCACCAACTGGATCAATTCGATCATCATATGAGTCTACCGCTACTTTGGCTTTTTCACCAGGAATTCTAACTACATTTTTAACAGATATTAAGCCGTCAAAAACTTCTGGGATTTCTTGTTCAAATAATTTTTCAAGAAACACAGGCGCGGTTCTTGATAGTACAATAGCAGGTTTGTTTCCTTTTAAATCTACACTTTCAATGATGCCTCTCACATTCTCTCCTTTTCTGAAAAAATCAGAAGGAATTTGTTTGTCTTTTGGAAGGATCAATTCATTACCATCATCATCTAATAGAATCACTGCACGATGACGAATATGGTGTACTTCAGCGGTGTATATTTCGCCTACTAAGTCTTTAAAGTGCTTATAAATATTTGTGTTGTCGTGTTCATGAATTTTAGAAATCAGATTCTGACGCAATGCTAAAATAGAACGACGTCCTAAATCAATAAGCTTAACTTCTTCGGATACATCTTCTCCAACTTCAAAATCGGGTTCAATTTTTTGAGCATCTGATAATGAGATTTCCTGATTTTCTTCTTCAACTTCTCCATCAGCAACTACAACTCTGTTTCGCCATATTTCTAAATCGCCTTTATCTGGGTTGATAATAATATCAAAATTATCATCGTCTCCAAATTTCTTTTTCAATGTATTTCTAAACACATCTTCTAAAATTGACATCAAGGTAACTCGATCAATTAGTTTTTCGTCTTTAAACTCTGAAAACGAATCAATTAATGCTAAATTTTCCATAATTCTAGTCTTGTATTAAAATATTATTTTCACTTTTGCTTCATTAATATCATTGTACAAAAGGGTTGCTGATTTTTGAACGGTAACCTTCCCTTTTCCGATCGGCTTTGGTTCTCTTGCTTTCCAATTAAGTACAATGTCTTGTGCATTGGCAGCTGTTAGTGTGGCTTCAAATTTTTGATTATCTGCGGTCCTAACTTCTAATGTTCTGCCAATATGTTTTTGGTATTGACGCGGATGAGTTAACGGTGTTGTGGCTCCTGAAGAGGATACTTCAAGTGCAAAATCGTGTTCATCTCTATCTATGTTGTGTTCAATACCACGACTCACAAACATACAGTCCTCTACAAGGACGCCTTTGTCGCCGTCTATTATAATTCTGATCTTATTACCTTCTAAGATTTCGAAGTCTATCAAAAACAAATCTTGTCTTTGTGCAAGGCAATCCTCCAGTAATTCTTTTACTATATCTCTAAACATTTGGTATAAAAAGAGGGGACTTTATGTCCCCTCGCTTTTTCATTTATCATTCTATGCGGCAAATATACAACATAAAAATTGAATTTAACAAGTGTTTATCCTTGTTTTAGTTGGCCCACTAGGGCTCGAACCTAGACTCTTTGGTACCAAAAACCAACGTGTTGCCAGTTACACCATGGGCCAATCTCTTAATGAGGCTGCAAATTTATAATAAAGTTTTGTTTGGACAAACATTTTTAAATTTATTTATTGTTGATTTTTTTGGTTTGTACATTTAATCTAGTTTGTATTTATTGTGCTAAATCTTATAAAACCATTATAACACCATTTTCTGACAAAGTAGAGTTTTCCATAAAAAAAATCGGATATATGAATACAGAGCCTGTGTTTTGAATGATCTCTTTTGTAAATTAAATCATAAATTACTAAGGTTTACTTAAAAGGTTTTAACCCTTCCATATTTATTATTAAATTCGCTTCGAACTTAATTTTATACCATGGCGGATTTTAATTTTAAAAAATGGAACCTCATCTTAGGATGGCTTGCATTTTTAATCGCATTCTTAACCTATAGCCTGACTGTTGAGCCCACAGTAAGTTTTTGGGATGCGGGCGAATATATTTTAACCTCTTCAAAATTACAGGTAGGACATCCACCTGGAGCGCCCTTTTTCCAAATGATGGGAGCCTTCTTTTCGATTTTTGCTTCCGAACCCAGTCAAATTGGACTAACAATTAATATGATGAGTGCGACCGCCAGTGCCTTTACTATTCTGTTTATGTTTTGGACCATTGTGTTGCTAATTAAACAAGTTATAAAACCCAATACAGAACCTACAAAAAATCAAAACATAGCTATTTTAGGCGCTGCTTTTGTGGGAAGTTTAGCCTTTGCATTTACCGATTCCTTTTGGTTCAACGCCGTTGAAACCGAAGTGTATGCCATGGCAACACTAATCATGGCGGTTTTGTTTTATCTGGGATTGCGTTGGGGAAATGACATGTTTACACCAAGAGGCAACAAATGGCTTGTTCTCATTTCATTTGTAGTAGGACTTTCTTTTGGAGTGCACTTTATGGGCCTATTAACCATCCCGGCGATTAGCCTTATTTACTTTTTCAAAAACTATAAATCAGTTAATACCAAAAATTTTATTCTTGCCAATGCCGCTGGTATTGCTATTTTATTGTTTGTATTTAAACTCCTAGCGCCTAATATTCTGAGATATTTTAGTGCTTTAGAAATCTTTTTTGTGAACTCAGTAGGGCTGCCGTTTAATTCGGGCTCTATAATTGCGTTCATCCTATTAGTAGGATTCATTTACTGGGGTCTAAACTACACTCGAAAAAAAGGCTATGTACGTCTCAATACTGGGCTATTATGCATCACATTTATAGTGGTTGGATTTTCATCATGGTTGATGCTGCCTATTCGCGCCAATGCTAACGTGACTGTTAATGAAAACAATCCGTCTAGCGCCCGAGAACTCCTCGCGTACTATAACTTGGAGCAATATCCAAAAACACATCTATTTTATGGCCCACAATTCACAGACCAATATGCCGGTTTAGACGAAAATCAGCCCTATATTGATGATAAGCCAAAATATGAAAAAGACAAAAATGCTGGGAAATACGTCATTGTCAACGACTATAAAAATGGCTTACAAAATTACAATTCGGAGCACGCGTCTTTATTGCCAAGAATGTGGAGTTCAGAGCATGCTGAAAATTATATGATTTATGCTGGGTTTTTGGAATTTTCTATAAAACCAGAGTACCAAATGCAAAACGATCTGCGATCTCTGGTCAGCAGCTTTAGAGATTCTGTTGCCAATGGAGAGGTCGATTATGAAGATTACCATGCCTTCCTAAAAAAATATGGGCGCTATATCGACATTCAAAAGCCGACCTTGCTTCAAAACATTTATTACCTATTTGATTATCAAATTGGCTATATGTATTGGCGTTATTTTATGTGGAATTTCACAGGACGTCAGGATGATATTCAAGGGCGGTTCGATTTGCATGGCAACTGGATTAGCGGAATTCCCGCTGTGGACTCCTATATTTTAGACGTTTCTCAAGACAACCTTCCAAGCGATGTTTTGAATAATCGCGCTCGAAACACCTATTATTTTCTTCCCTTACTCTTAGGGTTAATCGGGTTGTTTTTTCTTTATAATAGAGATAAAAAACTTTTTTGGACCATGTTGGTGTTTTTCTTATTCACAGGAATTGCCATACAAGTATATACCAATGTCCGTCCGTTTGAACCTCGCGAACGCGATTACTCCTTAGTGGGGTCATTTTATGTATTTGCACTGTGGATTGGATTTGGTGTTTTTGCAATTTATGAAAAATTAAGCACCTATTCCAAAACAACGGTTTTAGCACCAATAGTTAGCGTGCTTTGTTTAATAACTGTTCCCGGGATTTTGATAAGTCAAAACTGGGACGATCATGACCGTTCAAAAAGAAAGACTGCCAATGCAATGGCCTTACAGTATCTAGAATCCTGTGACCCCAATGCCATTATTTTTACCATTGGTGACAACGATACATTTCCGCTCTGGTATGCTCAAGAAATCGAAGGTATTCGCCGCGATGTACGCGTGGTGTGTACAAGTTTATTGAGTGTGGATTGGTATATCGATCAGATGAAACGAAAAGCATATGACAGTGACCCCATTCCGTCAAAACTGACTCATGACCATTATAAATGGGGAACACGCGATTATATCATCAAAGAAGTCGTGACTAATGACACCTTAAGAATTGATCAGTTTATGGATTTTATAACGAGTGACGACCCACGAACGAAATACAAATACATTCTAGAAGAACAAGGGTATGACACCAGTGGGCAACGCCAACAAGACTTAAACGCCAATTATTTACCGACAGAACACGTTCGAATCCCTGTTGACAAAGCATCTGTACTAAAAAACGGTATTGTAAAAGCTAAGGATTCTGCTAAGATTGTACCTTATATTGATATTAAAATCAAAGGCGCGGCACTTTACAAAAACCGCTTATTGATGCTAGATATTATTGCCAATAACAATTGGGAGCGTCCCATCTATTTTACTGGTGGTGCATTTGGGGATGACGACTACATTTGGATGAAAGACTATTTGCAACTCGATGGACTGGTTTATAAGTTAGTACCCATCAAAACCCCTGTGGCAAAAGACAATCCATTTGATATGGGTCGTATTGATACGGATAAAATGTACGAGATGGTCACTAACTGGGATTGGGGAAATAATGGCGATCCAACGATGTATCACGATATAGAGACCCGAAAAAATAGCGTCACTTATCGCGGAAACTTAGCGCGACTTATTGAGGCTTTAATTCAAAAAGGCGAATTAGAAAAAGCCGAGGAGATTGCAGATTTGGCAATGGCAAAAATGCCTATAGAGCTCTTTGGGTTTTATACACTTCTAGAACCTTATATTGGTGCGTATTATGAATTGGAGGCTACCGAGAAGGCTCGTGCACTCTATTTGGAAGTCAGTAAAAAATATCAAGAAAGCTTAAGCTATTACAGCAGCCTTTCCGAATACAATCAATCAACGTATATACAAAATATTTACAACGATATTGAGCGCTACAGAAGTCTTGTAGATGTCACTGCTGTATATGAAACGGAGGATTTTATTAAATCAGAGATGGAGAAATTTAATTCTTTCCTTAGATTGTTTACCGGAGAATTAGAAAATGATCAACCGGACGAAGAATCCATTGACGACTTGTTTTAATATTACACGTATTCTTGGACACGACCAATAATCGAATTGGCATCTAGAACTCCGCTCTGGCGCCATTTCATGTCGCCTGATTTGTAAATAATAAGTGTTGGCAGACCTTTTATACGAAGTGCTTCAGCAAGGTCCTTGTTTTTTTCAACATCAATTTTTATGACACGTGCTTTGTCTCCCAAAGCCGCAGCAACGTGTCTTAACACATCGTGCATAGCTTCAGACTCATCACTCCACTCCGTAAAAAATTCGAATAATACGGGGATTTCAACGTCTATTAACTCTCCAAACTTTGACATATCATGGCGTTTTAGGTATCAACCTTCAATGATAATTACACTTCTTTACAACATTATGCTCTATAAAAGTAAGTAATATTTTGGGGTAAATATAACATTTTCTGAGATTTAAGTGATTTTAGTCTGTTTTTTTAGCGTTATAACGGAGATTTCAGGCCATATCCCGACCCGTCCAGGAAAGGCTAAAAAGCCAAATCCTCGGTTCACATTGATGTATTGACCGGCCTTTTCATAAATTCCCGCCCAATATTTGTAGCGCCATTTTATAGGACTCCATTTGACGACTCCCGGAATTTCAATGCCAAACTGCATTCCATGAGTATGCCCACTTAGGGTCAAGTGGTATTGGTTTGGGTCTTTGACCACTTCGTATTGCCAATGCGAGGGATCGTGACTTAACAGTATTTTAAAATCATTGGTGTCAACTTTAGAACTCGCCAGGGCTAAATCGCCTTTTTGCTTGAACCCTTTTCCCCAATTTTCTACGCCTATAATGGCCAATCGCGCATCTTCTTTTTCGATAAATCGACTTTCATTCCTTAACAAATCAAAGCCCATCTCTTTTTGAATGTCAAGTAATTCTTGAAAATTTTCTGCTTTTGCTTCTTCAGATGGCCATCGAGAATAATCGCCATAGTCATGATTCCCTAATATAGAAAATACACCATCGGGTGCTTTTAATTTTGAAAATGTTGATTTCCAAGGTCGCATTTCTTTGGACGCACTATTCACCAAATCTCCGGTAAACATAATAACATCCGATGCTTGCTTATTGACCAAGTCTACTGCATATTCAATTTTTTCTTTATTGTCAAAACTTCCACTATGAATATCACTTATTTGAGAAATTTGATAGCCGTCAAAAGCTGCTGGCAAATCGTCAAAATGAAGCGTGTACTTTAAAACTTTAAAATTATATTTTCCCTTTGTGATGCCATAAAGAATCGAAATAAATGGAATAGCGGCAATTCCTAACGCCAATTGTCCAATGAATTTTCGTCTCGAGCTAAATAACGTGGAATTTTCAGATTTGGATACAAAATAATTTACTGCAGCTTCGAACACTCGATAGACATCTTCGCCAAACATAAAAACAACAAGCACCAATTTGGGGACATAGACCAATACAAAAAGAGAAAATGCTAAATAAAACCCCGAGTTATCTCCAGATCCTCTTTCAAAAGTCATAACTTGAAAGACTATGTAGCCCAAAATTGCTAATGAAATGAACGCATAACCATAGGTAATCCATGGATTTCTAACCACACTTCTAAAACTTTGAAGGGCATAAAAGTCTAACGCTAAGACAAGTATCAAAAAAATTATTAATCGTACCATATTAAGAAAAAAGTCATTTGCAAAAGTATAATAAAAGCATCTAACATTAGGATTAATAATTTTATTTAACGATACTTTTAGATTTGCATTTTTTTAGTATATTTCTAATCTTTAAAAAGCATGTGCTTTAAAAATCTACTAAATGATTTAAAATCATAACAATTCTCTACCACTATGAACACAAAAAACAACAATTCAGCGTTAACAACACTAGTTACCGTCTTCTTTTTCTGGGGTTTTATTGCTGCATCCAACGGTGTTTTTATTCCCTTTTGTAAAACCTATTTCAGCATTGATCAATTTCAATCTCAACTCGTTGATTTTGCCTTTTATGGGGCGTATTATCTAGGTGCACTCTTGCTTTTTATCATGTCGAGTACAATCAAAAAAGACATTCTTAACAATTGGGGCTACAAAAACGGCATTGTATATGGGCTCTTGATTTCTGCGCTTGGCGCTTTATTAATGTATCCTTTTGTCAATGGAGCTCAGCAAGGTGATAGCGCTGTGTTTTATTTGGTCTTATTAGCTTTATTTATTGTTGGTCTTGGATTTTCATTACAACAAACTGCTGCCAACCCATTTGCGATTGCGTTGGGGAATCCAGAAACAGGCTCACAACGTCTAAATCTCGCTGGAGGTGTCAATTCTTTTGGAGCCACAATAGGCCCTACTGTTATTGCCTTAATCATTTTTGGATCTACACCCTTATCTGGTGACGAGCTGAACCAAATGATTTTAAATAATGAAATTAAATTAACAACAGTTCAACTGCTTTACATAGGTGTCGGCGCTTTATTTTTGGTCGCTGCAGCCCTATTTCATTTTTCTAAAAAATTACCAAATACCAAAACAGAGGAAGTCTTTGAACCTGCCAACAAAGCAAAAAACATATTGATTGTATTAACTGGAATTATTATTGTGTGTTTTGGGTTGATTTTTAATACCTATGCAACTGCTGAAGTTGCTACCGAAGCTGTTGAAAACAAACGCCTTTATTTACTTCTAATTTCCTTGTTTGCAGTAATAGCAAGCGTGTTTTATGCAAATACGCGTGCGACAAAATCGCCTGAAGGTTGGGGCGCCATGAAATATCCGCAATTGGTTTTAGGGATGCTCGCTATCTTTATGTATGTCGGCGTGGAAGTTACCATTCAAAGTAATTTAGGAGAACTTTTAAAGTCTGTTGCTGATAAACTTAACAGCCTTAATCCGTTAGGTTTAAAAGTCATGAATGATGCTGAGATTGCACCCTTTATCTCGCTCTATTGGGGTGGCATGATGATTGGCCGTTGGGTAGGTGCTATTACAGTTTTCAACCCGAGTAAAGGACTTAAAAAATGGTTGCTTATCTTGGTGCCTTACGTTGCTTTTGGTGTGATACTTCTGGTTAATTTTGGCAAATATTCTACAACAGAAATTTTATTATTTAGCATTTGTGTTGCCATTCAGGTTGGTGGATTTTTTCTTGCAAAAGATAACCCAACAAAGACCCTTAAAATCTTTAGCGCTTTAGGCGTTATTGGCGTTATTATTGGCATTTTTGCTTCTGGACAATTGGCATTATACGCCTTGCTTTCTGGGGGCTTATTTTGCTCCATCATGTGGCCTTGTATTTTTTCGTTAAGTATTTCTGGATTAGGAAAATACACCTCTCAAGGGTCTGCATTTCTAATTATGATGATCTTGGGCGGCGCTATTATTCCACCGTTACAAGGAAAACTTGCCGATATTTTTAGCATTCAATCGTCGTATTGGATCGCCGTAGCTTGTTTTGTGTATCTCTTGTTCTATGCATTCAAAACCAAAAGTGTCCTTGAAAAACAAGGCATCACTCAAAATGATTAATTCACAAAAAACTATAAAGACAAGCTGTTAATGGCCGAACAAAAACGCTTATTTCTCCTTGATGCTTATGCGCTAATTTTTAGAGGCTATTATGCGTTTATCAAAAACCCTCGAATAAATTCTAAAGGACTGGACACTTCCGCAATTCTTGGATTTACCAACTCGCTATTAGACGTGATCAAAAGAGAACGTCCAGACCACTTGGCGGTTTGTTTTGATAAAGGCGGCAGTAAAGACCGTGTTGAAATTTTTAAGGAGTACAAAGCCAATCGAGATGCAACGCCTGAGGGTATTTCTGTTGCGGTGCCTTATATTTTTGAAATCTTAAAAGCCATGAATATTCCGGCGGTTGTCAAAGACGGCTTTGAAGCAGATGATATCATTGGAACCTTGGCAAAAAAAGCCGAAAAAGAAGGTTATAAAACCTATATGGTAACGCCTGACAAAGATTTTGCGCAACTGGTTAGCGAGAATATTTTCATGTACCGTCCGGTGTTTGGCGGGGGTTATGAAACTTGGGGCGTAGAAGAAATTAAAGCAAAATTTGAAATTGAAGATCCGCTTCAAGTCATTGATTTTTTAGGAATGAAAGGCGATGCCTCTGATAATATTCCAGGCTTGCCAGGCGTTGGTGATAAAACCGCTAAAAAACTACTTGCTCAATATGGTAGTATGGAGAATTTACTGGCAAATACGCACGAGCTTAAAGGGAAGATGAAAGAAAAAATAGAAGCCAATGCCGAGCTTGGACTCCTTTCTAAAAAACTAGCCACTATTCTGTTGGATGTTCCAGTAGAATTTGATGCCAAAAATTTTGAACTCACGGCGCCAGACTCTGTAAAGGTAAGCGCCATTTTTCAAGATTTAGAATTCAGACGATTAATCGATAATTTTAATAAAACATTTGCTGTTAATCCCCCTGAAAGTTCCGCTTCGTCATCAGAGGGGTCTGCTCCAAAACCTGCGGCTAAATCCGTTGTTACACCCACAACTGAAGCCGGATCTGGACAATTTTCATTGTTTGGTGGAGACGAACCTTCAGCGGCAACTGCAATACAAAAATACGGCAGAGAAACGGCCACATCGATCCCTCATTTTTATCAAAATGTAAGGGGTGATCTAGGCTTAAAACTCTTTATCAAGCAGCTCATGAATCAAACGTCAGTGTGTTTTGATACTGAAACAACAGGACTAAATCCGCTCACAGCTGAGCTCGTTGGAATTGCATTTTCATGGGAAGCACATAAAGGGTTTTATGTGTCGTTTCCAGAATCTTTTGACGACGCCCAAAACCTAATTGAAGTTTTGAGACCATTTTTTGAAGCCACGCACATTGAAAAAATTGGGCAAAATCTAAAATATGATTTAAAAGTATTACACAAATATAAAATTGACGTCAAAGGCCCTTTGTTTGACACCATGATTGCGCATTATTTGATCAATGCCGACATGCGTCACAACATGGACGTTCTTGCAGAAACCTATTTAAATTACACGCCTATTCCGATTACTGATCTCATCGGAAAAAAAGGAAAGAATCAACTTTCTATGCGCGAAGTGTCAATTGAAAAACTAACGGAATACGCTGTTGAAGATGCCGATATCACCTATCAACTCGCCAGTCATTTCAAAAAAGAACTGACCGATGCAGAAACTCTAAAGTTATTTAATGCTATTGAAATTCCTTTAGTAAAAGTATTAGCATCGATGGAATTGGAAGGCATCAAGTTAGATATCGATTTTCTAAAATCGCTTTCAGCCGATTTAAATTCGGATATTGCGGCTCTAGAATCCAAAATATATGAGGCCGCTGGAGAACAGTTTAATATTGCGTCGCCAAAGCAATTAGGAATCATTCTTTTTGAAAAATTAAAACTGGTTGACAAACCTAAGAAAACCAAAACAGGACAGTATAGTACCGCAGAAGATGTGTTGTCGTATTTGGCAAAAGACCACGAAATTATTCAAAATGTTTTGGAATATCGAGGCCTCGCCAAACTAAAAAGTACTTATGTAGATGCGCTTCCAGAACAAGTTTTAGAACGTACGGGACACATCCATTCCGAGTACATGCAAACCGTAGCTGCCACAGGACGCTTGAGCAGTAACAACCCTAACCTACAAAACATTCCGATCCGAACGGAACGCGGTCGCCAAGTGCGAAAAGCCTTTGTTCCACGAAATGAAGAGTATATTCTGTTAGCCGCAGATTATTCTCAAATTGAGCTGCGTGTGATTGCCGCAATGAGCGAAGAAGAAACCATGATTGAAGCCTTTAAAAACGGTGAAGACATTCATGCCTCCACGGCAGCGAAAGTGTTTAATGTGCCCTTAGCAGAAGTGACTAGAGAACAGCGTGGCAATGCCAAAACCGTCAACTTTGGGATTATTTACGGCGTGTCTGCTTTTGGCCTGAGTAATCAAACCGATTTAAGCAGAACCGAGGCGAAAGAACTGATTGAAACTTATTATGAAACCTATCCCAAACTTCGTAACTATATGAGTTCTCAGGTGGATTTTGCAAGAGACCACGGCTATGTGACAACGGTTTCAAACCGACGACGCTACCTCAAAGATATTAACTCACGAAATGCTATTGTCCGCGGTGCAGCAGAACGCAATGCTGTGAATGCCCCCATTCAAGGGAGTGCAGCAGATATCATCAAAATTGCGATGATTAATATTTATAACAAGCTCGAGGAAGGTGGCTTTAAAACCAAAATGCTCCTACAAGTGCATGATGAATTGGTTTTTGATGTTTACAAACCTGAGCTAGACGCCATGAAAACCTTAATTAAAGAAGAGATGGAAAACGCCTATTCCTTAAGTGTTCCCTTAGACGTGGAAATGGATATGGGTGTGAATTGGCTAGAAGCGCATTAACTTTATAGCACTAAGACGTTATTTGAATGGTCTTTTTTGTTTGGTTCTAAAATATTAAAGTCTTTATTTTTTGGAACGCTATTCTTTTTTTACTAAATTTAACACTGATTTTTTATCCCAAGTCTAAATCTTCATAAGTAGCTTAACCGAAGTTTTAGTTTGTATTTTATTTGAATACCCTATTAGAAAGGTTCTGATATGCATCTTTTTTGCGGATCTATAAACACAACAATTTGAGAAGAATATAGTTGTAAAGATTATGAAAAAACGAATAAGACTATATAATTTTCTAATTGATTCAATACTATTTTATGTCCTTATACTGGTCATTTCAGTTCTCTTAAAAGAATATGTTGAAAGGCAGAATTTAAAATATTTAATGATTTTATTATATTATCTCTATTATTTTATTTTAGAATTAACAATAGGTCAGACAATTGGAAAAATAATTACTAAAACTCGAGTTGTTACAATTGATAATAGTGAAAAACCAAATTTTAAAAAAATATTTGTTAGGACAATATCGAGATTAATACCAATTGATTTAATATCCTATTTGTTTTCATCAAATGGAATTCACGATAGTTTATCCAAAACAAAATTAAAGAAAATTTAAATTAATTATTAACCTAAATCTTAAAAAATGAAAAAAATGAAAACCGTAATTGCTATGGGATTAGCAGCAATAATGTTGTCGAGTTGCGCAACAGTATTTGGAGGAAAAGTAACTGCACACCAAAAAACAAAACCTTTAGCTGGTGAACAACAAAGAGAAATCCGTGTCGGAGCTTTAATTGCTGATGTTTTGCTTTTTTGGCCAGGAGCGATTGTTGATTTTGCTACTGGAGCAATTTACAAACCAAAAAGATAACTTTAAATAAAGTTTATAAAAATTAGCAGATGAGAGCTAGCCCAAGACTGCGGTTCTTTTCTGCTATTTTTATTTATAACCCCGCTAGCGCGCGCTTCTTTTGCTCGTGTGCCTATTAACTAAAGTTCCAAAGCTTTTTTAACATCATCATTCATCAAGAATTCTTGTGGATTTTCGAGTGCTTCCTTCACCGCGACTAAGAACCCAACCGATTCTCTACCATCAATAATTCTGTGGTCATAGGATAAGGCAACATACATAATCGGACGAATTTCTACTTTACCAGCAATCGCTACAGGGCGCTCTACAATGTTGTGCATTCCAAGAATAGCACTTTGAGGGGGATTAATAATCGGTGTTGAAAGCATGCTTCCAAACACCCCCCCATTAGATATGGTAAACGTTCCACCGGTCATTTCATCCACAGTGATTTGTCCATCACGGGCACGAATGGCCAGGCGTTTCACCTCTGCTTCTACACCTCTAAACGATAAATTTTCTGCATTGCGAATCACAGGCACCATGAGTCCTTTAGGACCTGAAACGGCAATACTGATATCACAAAAATCATAGGAAATCATTTCTTTGCCATCGATCATAGAGTTAACCGAAGGGAATAATTTTAAGGCACGTACCACGGCAAGGGTAAAGAAACTCATAAACCCAAGTCCAACATCGTGTTTTTCTTTAAAGGTTTCTTTGTATTGTTTTCTCAATTCAAAAATTGGAGACATGTCAACTTCGTTGAAGGTTGTTAACATCGCCGTTTCATTTTTGGCCGTTACCAAACGTTCGGCTACTTTTCGGCGCAGCATAGAGAGTTTGGAACGTGACACACCACGACCCTCTACATTTATTGGTTGTCCCATTGCTGGGACGGCCTTGACAGCGTCTTCTTTTGTGATGCGACCATCTTTGCCAGTACCTGTTATTGCAGTGGCTTCAATGCCTTTTTCAGACAATATTTTCTTAGCTGCTGGGCTTGCAGATCCTGTAGCATAGGTCGTATTTGATGGTGTTTCAGCTTTTGGTGTTGCCGCCACTTCTGGGGTTGATGCCGCCACTTTAGGCGCATCTCCACCTTCTGGTTTTGTGGCACTAGTGTCAATTAAACACACCACAGCACCCACCTCAACTGCATCGCCGACTTCCGCTTTGAACGTTACCGTTCCACTGGCTTCTGCGGGCAACTCTAAAGTTGCTTTATCGCTATCTACCTCAGCAATAGCTTGGTCTTTTTCTACATAATCTCCTTCTTGAACTAACCATTCTGCAATTTCAACTTCTGTGATGGATTCGCCTGGAGAAGGCACTTTCATTTCTAAAATCATTGTGTGTTTATTTTAGTTTTTTTCTTTGATTATCTTTTGTCTTATCAAAAACAACATCTATAACTTCTTTATGTCGTTTTTTGGAACGTGTGGAACTTCCTGCAGCCGGTGCACTGTAGGTTCGTCTTGAGGCTACGCGCCAGTTTTTGGCGTCATCGATATGCATTAGCATGTGTGCATAGGCTCCCATATTTCTTGGTTCTTCTTGTGCCCAAACAATATCATCTGCATTTTTATATTTTGAAATCACTGCTTCAATTTCATTTTCAGGAAGTGGAAATAACTGTTCGATTCGAACTAAAGCAATATCGATTCTGCCTAAGTTTTCTTGGGCTTCTAGTAAATCATAGTAGAATTTACCGGTTACAAACACCAGTGTTTTGACGTTTTCGGCCTTGGCGGATGCATCGTCAATGAGCATTTGAAAACTTCCATTTGCAACTTCATCTACCGAGGATACGACTTTTGGATGGCGTAATAAACTTTTTGGTGTGAATACAATTAATGGCTTTCTGAAATCGGCTTTTAATTGGCGTCTTAATAAATGGTACATATTTGCTGGCGTTGTACAATCGGCAATAAACATATTGTCTTTTGCGCAGAGCTGTAGATACCGTTCCATTCGTCCTGAGGAATGTTCGGCACCTTGACCTTCATATCCATGTGGTAATAGCATAACAATACCGTTTGGCGTTTTCCATTTGTCTTCACCACATGAAATGTATTGGTCAATCATAATTTGAGCGCCATTACTGAAATCTCCAAATTGTGCTTCCCATATGGTAAGCGTATTTGGACTTGCCATGGCATAACCATAATCAAACCCCACAACACCATATTCTGATAATAGGGAGTTATAAATATTAAATTGTCCTTGATTTGGACATATATTTTTGAGAAGGATCACTTCTTCTTCACTGTCTTCAACTTTTACTACGGCATGACGGTGAGAGAATGTTCCACGTTCGACATCTTGTCCCGAAATACGAACATTGAACCCTTCTTCTAAAAGCGATCCATAGGCTAAATGTTCGGCCATAGACCAGTCTAGCTTATCGCTTTCGAACATTTGTTTTCGAGCTTCAATCAAACGCGAAATTTTACGTATAAACTTTTTATCTTCGGGAAGGGATGATATTTTTTTGGCTATTGCAACTAATTTTTCTCTTGGATAAGTGGTGTCAATTGAGTCTCGCATCCGATTTGCTTTGGCTCTTGGAAAGTTTTTCCATGCTTCTTGCATAAACGGTGTGATGACGGTTTTATCTTCCTTTCGGGAGGTTACTAGTTCTGTTTCTAAAGAAGCCTTGTAATCTTGTTCAAGCTTTGAAACATAGTTGGCATCAATAATCCCTTCATCTCTTAATTTTTGAGCATAAATATTACGTGGATTGTTATGGCTTGCAATGGCTTTATACAGTTTTGGTTGCGTAAAACGCGGTTCATCACCTTCATTATGACCATATTTTCTGTAGCCTAATAAATCAATGAAAACATCACGCTTAAATTGCATTCTAAAATCTAAGGCGAATAAAATGGAGTGCACCACAGCTTCGGCATCATCGGCATTGACATGAAGTACCGGAGACAGTGTCACTTTTGCAACATCGGTACAGTAAGTCGATGAGCGGGCATCAAGATAGTTTGTGGTAAATCCTATTTGGTTATTCACCACAATGTGAATGGTGCCGTTGGTTTTATAGCCGTCTAACTGTGCCATTTGGACAACTTCATACACAAGGCCTTGCCCCGCAATGGCGGCGTCACCGTGTACCACAATTGGCAACACTTTACTCGCATCCTCAGCCTTTAATTTGTCTTGTTTTGCTCTGGTAATCCCTTCTACAACGGCGCCTACTGTTTCTAGGTGCGATGGGTTAGGTGCAATGCTCAAATTGATGCGATTGCCATTATCTGTCAAGCGGTCACTCGTCCATCCAAGGTGGTATTTTACATCGCCATCAAAAACCTCTTCTTCGTAATCTTTGCCATCAAATTCACTAAAAATATCACTTGCTGATTTTCCAAAAATATTGGTCAGTGTACTTAAGCGGCCTCGGTGGGCCATTCCCATGACAAATTCTTTGACACCATAAGCGGCTGCTTTTTCGATAAGGGCATCAATAGCAGGAATCAAAGATTCATTGCCTTCCAATGAAAACCGTTTTTGACCGACATATTTTGTATGCAAAAAGGTTTCAAACGAAACCGCTTCATTTAGTTTTTTGAGAATATGTTTTTTTTCATCCGCAGAAAAACTGCCGTGATTATCGTTACTATTCAGTTTATCTTGAATCCATTGCCGCTCGTTCGGCCTTCGGATATACATGTATTCTACGCCAATGGCATCGCAATAAATAGCTTCAAGATGTTGTTGAATTACACGGAGACTTTGAGGTCCAATTCCGATAATATCACCCGCATTAAAAACAGTGTCTAAATCTGCTGAGGACAACCCAAAGTTTTCAAGACCCAATGAAGGTGTGTATTTTCTTCGATCTCTTACAGGGTTTGTTTTTGTGAACAAATGACCTCGAGTTCGGTAATCGTCTATTAATTTTATGACTTGAAACTCTTTTTGAACATGCTCTGGAATTTGAGTTTTAACGCCTTCCACAATATCCTCAGAAACCTCAAAACTTTCGCTTCCAAAGTCATAGCCTTGAAAGAAGGCTTTCCAGCTCGGCTCCACACTATCGGGATCTTGCTGATATTGTTCGTATAAATCCGCAAAATAGGCGGTGTGAGCGGCGTTTAAAAAAGAATACTTCTCCATGAATTAATGATTCTATTTTTTCTTTAGAAAAATAAAAACAAAAATACGATTTTTAACGATTATGAAATATGAAATCGAGATAAATATCAAAGTATTTTAACCGATTTAAATATTTTTTAATAAAAGCGTAGCGTTTAGACATCTCGCGTCATGAGCTGCGTTCCAAAATCCTGAAGTATTTGCTTGTTTTTATCGGAAATCGTAAGGGCTTGCAACACCTCAAAGGCTGTTTTGGTATAGGATGTAATCGCTTTTTTGGTCGCTTCTGCTGAGCCTGAAGTCGTGAAAATTTGTTTTACAAGCTCTATTTTAGTTTTTGAATCCGTGTTTGTTGCATTAAATAAGTGTCTCAATTTTTGCTGGTCGTTTTCGGACGAAAACTCTAAGGCTTTTAAATATAAATACGTTTTTTTATTTTCAATAATATCACCACCTACTTGCTTTCCAAAGGTTTCGGGATTGCCAAAAGCATCTAAATAGTCGTCTTGTAATTGAAATGCAATGCCGAGGTTTTTTCCGAATTCATAACATCGGTTTTGATCCTCATCGGAAGCACCAGCTATAATAGCGCCCATTTTCATGGCCGCTGCAACCAATACTGCAGTTTTGTATTCAATCATTTTTAAATACTCTGCAATGGAAACCGCGTTTCGTGTTTCAAAATCAATATCATATTGTTGGCCTTCACAAACTTCTAAAGCAGTCTTGCTGAATAGTGTTAAGAGGTTTTGAAACGTCTCTGGTGGATAGTTTTCAAAAAGCTGATAGGCCATAATTAGCATGGCATCGCCAGATAAAATTCCGGTATTTAAATCCCATTTTTCATGCACCGTTTGTTGGCCACGACGCAAGGGCGCATCGTCCATGATGTCGTCATGTATTAGAGAAAAATTATGAAACACTTCCACTGCCAAAGCAGCGTCAAGCGCTTTGTTTACATCACCCCCAAAACAATCGGCAGTCATGAGGGTTAGTATTGGACGTAAGCGTTTGCCTCCTAAATTTAAAATATACTGAACGGGTTCGTACAGGTTTTTGGGGTCACGTTCCGTATTATAGTCTTTTAAATAGCTTAAAAAATGCTTCTGGTATATTTCAATAGCTTTCATAAAGCAAAAATAAGTGAATTCTGCACACTTTGATATAAAGCGAAAACAATAAATGTTAAAAAATTGCAAAACTTTGGAAACTTTAATTGTTTTTAAAGTTTCCTGTTGTAGATTTGTACGCTGTTATGAGAGAAAAAATTATATCAAAATCCGAGGAGTTGTTTTTGTCTTTGGGGTTCAAAAGCGTTACAATGGATGACATTGCAAGCGCAATGGGAATTTCCAAAAAAACAATTTACGCGCATTTTTCAACTAAAACAGCGCTTGTAGAGGTGGTCACATTTTCTGTTCTTGATCATATTTATGAGGGGATAGACAAAATAAACGCTTCCTCTATAAACCCGATTGAGGAGCTTTATGACATCAAGATGTTTGTGATGAATTATTTAAAAAACGAACGTGTATCTCCACAACATCAACTCAAAAAATACTATCCTGAAATTTTTGAACGCTTAAAAATAAAACAATTTGAAAAAATGCATTCCTCTGTTGAAAACAGCCTTAAAACGGGCGTAGATATTGGGTTGTTTAGAGCAGATATTGACATTGCCTTTATTTCAAGAATGTATTTTAATGGTATGACTGGAATTCGAGATAATAGTATTTTTCCAGAAGCAATTTTCGACAAAAACTATCTTTTTGAAAGTTACCTCGAATACCATCTACGTGCGATCATCACTAAAAAAGGATTAAACCTGCTCAATAATTATATAAAATCAAACCTAACATCTAATGCTTCATAAACTTGCACTATTTTTATTTATAACAACTTCATTGTTTTCGCAGGAGAAACCTACGCAGTTTTCACTGGTGGAAGCTGTCGAATTTGCACTTGAAAACAATTACAAAGGCCTAAATGCCGCGCGTGATGTAGAAATTGCAAAACTCCAAAAATGGCAAACTACTTCCACAGGACTGCCACAAATCAAAGCGGCTATTAATTATAACAACTGGTTGAAACAACAAGTTTCCTTAATCCCTGCAGAATTTTTTGGTGGAAACCCAGGTCAGTTTGCAGAAATTACTTTTGGAACGAAACAGACTTTAAATGGGACCGTTACCGTTTCTCAAAAAATATTTGACGGCTCTTATTTGGTCGGGCTACAAGCGGCAAAAGTGTTTCTTGAAATCTCTGAAAATGCCAAAGAAAAAACAGAAATTGAACTTCGGAAAATGGTAGCTTATGCCTATGGTAATGCATTACTTGCCGAAGAAAATTTAAAAATTATTAATTCTAATACAAGGTTGTTAGAACGCAACCTAGAGGACCTCACTAAAGTATATGAGAATGGACTCATCGATCTTGAAAGCGTCCAACAACTACAATTGACGCTAACGAGTTTGAAAAGCAACCAAAGCTATATTGAGCGCTTGAAGAAAATTGCCTATCAAATGTTTAACAATACCATTGGATTGGAACTGAACACAGGCGTAGAACTCACAGATGACCTCGAGCGATTGATTGAAATTTACACCTCTCTTGCGCCCCTAGAATCTATTCTTGAAGCCGAGAATGTAATCGATTATAAAATTGCTTTTAATGATGTAAAAGGCAAAGCGCTCTTACTAAAATTAGAAAAGAGCAAAGCCTTACCCACTATTGAAGCATTTTTAAATGGCGGGTACGCAGGAAATAATGATCGGTTTGAGTTTCTAGAAAATTCACAACAATGGTTTGGATCATCTATGTTTGGGGTGAGCATGAAAATTCCGCTTTTTAGTTCGTTCGGACGCAGTGCCCTTACAAAAAAAGCACGCCTAAATTTAGAGAAATCTAAATCCACTTTAAAAGATGTTTCTGAAAAAATCCGACTTGAAATTTCACGTGCTCGGAGCGATTATGAATTTGCTGTTGAAGATCTTGCGATCAAAAAAGAAGCACTCACACTGTCTGAACAAATTGCTTATAAAAATGAAGTTAAATTTTTTGAAGGGTTAACCACTAGTTTTGAGTTGTCTCAAGCCCAACGGCAGTTATATACAGCACAACAAGATTATTTACAATCCATGCTTAATATTTTAATAAAACGAATTGATTTAGAAGCACTTATTAATCCACCTCATAACAACTAAACCATGAAATACCTTTATACAATTACTCAAATGAAACCTATTCTATTTTTATCTGTTTTAGCTCTGGCACTCTCCTGTAACTCTAATGTTAAAGAGTCACAATCCTTAACTGATCTCAAGTCCAAAAAAGAAGTTTTAATTAAGGAAATGAACCGAATTGGTACAGAACTAAAAGCCATTGAAACGGCTATCTCAGCGTTGGATACTTTAAAGAAAGTAATGACGGTAACGGCTATTAAAGCAGAAGTCAAAGCGTTTAATCATTATATAGAAGTTCAAGGAACGGTAAAAGCCGATCAAACCATTGAATTACATGCAGAAATGGGAGGAACCGTATCTGCTATTTTGGTTAAAGAAGGCCAAAAGGTTACCAAAGGACAAGTCCTAGCAACTCTAGACAGTGAGGTGATCGATAATTCTGTTCTGCAATTAGAGACCCAACTCGCCTTGGCAACCACCACCTTTGAGCGTCAAGCAAGACTTTGGAAGCAAAATATTGGAAGTGAAATCCAATATTTGCAAGCTAAAGCACAAAAAGAAGGGCTTGAAAACAGCATGAAAAGCATGAAAGCTCAAGCACGAAAAATGAAAATTATCGCGCCTTTTTCAGGTGTTATAGATCAGATTTTTGCTAAAACTGGGGAGCTGACTTCTCCACAAATGCCCTTTCTAAGGCTTGTAAATCTAAACACTGTATACGTCGAAAGCGAAATCACTGAAACCTATTTAAAGGCAATCAAAAAAGGGACTGAAGTCCTCTTAAATTTTAGATCTATTGGAACAACTTTGGAAGCCTCTATATCGCAAGTTGGTAATTTTATTAACCCAAATAATAGAAGTTTTAAAACACGAATTGATTTAGAAAACCCTAACAATGAACTGAAAGCTAACTTATTAGCGGACATCAAAATTAATGATTTCAAAGCTACTGGCATTGTAATCCCATCACGTTTGGTGCAAAAAGACAGTAACGATCAAACGTTTGTATATACTATTGAACCAAACGGAAATACTCATACAGTTGTTAAAACCTATATGACCGAGGCGATGAACTATGAGAACCTCTCATACATCTCTGAAGGGCTTTTGCCCACTTCCATTTTGGTAGACAAAGGCGCACGACTTGTAAATAATAACGAAGATGTAAAACTTGTACACTACTAATTATGGGCATACAAAAAATTAAAGAATTCAAACTCTCGTCTTGGGCAATCTCAAATCGCATGACCGTTTCTGTGGTGACGTTTATTATTGTTCTAAGCGGACTACTGTCTTATACAGGAATGCCTCGTGAAAATTTTCCCGAAATAATCATTCCTCAAATTTATGTAGCTACGCCTTACCCTGGAAACTCCGCATTGGATGTAGAAAAACTAATCACAAAACGATTAGAGAAAGAGATCAATTCCATTACAGGAGTCGATAAAATCACGTCCAATTCTATTCAAGGCTATTCCAGTATTGTTGTAGAATTTAATTTTGATTTTACGCCTGCAGAAGCACTTCAAAAAGTGAAAGACAAAGTCGATATTGCTATGGCAGACCCCGATTTTCCAAAAGACTTACCTTCAGAACCGAGTGTTTCAGAAATGAATTTTAGTGAACGAATTCCGATCATGAATATTAATTTATCGGGTGAGTTTTCTATGGATCAACTTAAAGAATACGCCGAATATTTAGAAGATGAAATTGAAGAACTTAGTGAAATTTCAGGTGTTGATATTCGTGGAGTTCAAGAAAAAGAGTTAGAAATTGCCGTGGATTTATATAAAATGGAGGCTTCAAAAATAAGCTTCACAGATATAGAAAATGCCGTTGCTTTTGAAAATATGAGTGTCTCTGGAGGCGATATTCTCGAAAATGGGATTCGAAGAACGGTTCGTGTTCTAGGAGAATTTGAAGACCCATTAGCGGTGCGAGATATTATTGTTAAACAAGAAAAAGGCCATATTGTTTACTTAAGAGACATCGCTGAAGTCAATTTCAAAGAACAAGAAAAAGAAAGTTTTGCGCGCGAATATTTACAGCCTGTGGTCATGCTGGATGTTAAGAAAAGAGGTGGGCAAAACCTGTTGGAAGCGTCCTCAAAAATTGATGCAATCCTAGAAAAGGCTGCTACAAATGTGTTTCCTCAAAATTTAATAATCTCCAAAACAAACGATCAATCTAACGACACAAGAACTATGGTTTCCGATTTGGAAAACAGCATCATATTAGGAGTCATTTTGGTGGTTGCTGTGCTTTACTTCTTCTTAGGATTCCGAAATGCTTTGTTTGTTGGTATTGCGATTCCTTTATCGATGTTTTTATCATTTTCTATTTTGAGTTTTATGGGCGTAACGCTTAATACAATGGTATTATTTTCTTTGGTTATTGCGCTCGGCATGTTGGTTGATAACGGCATTGTGGTAGTCGAAAATGTCTATCGATTAATGGATGAAGGCTATCCTAGAATTCAAGCTGCAAAACTAGGTGTAGGCGAAGTTGCGATGCCCATTATCGCATCGACAGCAACAACTTTAGCCGCGTTTTTACCCCTAATTTTATGGGAAGGCATTATGGGAGAATTCATGAAATGGCTTCCAATCACCCTAATTATTGTATTGAGTTCTTCACTGTTTGTTGCACTCATCATAAATCCTATGTTGATTTCTGTGTACATGAAAGTGGTACCCAAAAAAGAATCCAAAGTGCCTTTTATTTCAAAATTAGAACAATTATATGAACGCTTTTTAAGCTATGCCCTCAAAGGCAAAAAACCAGGAAGCATTATTGTTGGTACCTTTGGATTGTTGGTTCTTGCAGGGTTTTTGATGTACACTTTCCCCCCTAAAATATTATTCTTTCCAAATACAGATGCCAAACAAGTCTTTGTATTTATTGAATATCCTATTGGAACGGACATCGAGGAAACAAATCTTATTTCTAAAGAAATCGAAAAAGACATCGAAAACTACTTGAAAAAATATGAGGTCAATGGCGAAAACTTTCTCATTACTTCCGTAATTGGGCAAGTGGGTGAAGGTACCGCCGATCCCTCTAGAGGACAAGAAGGGGGTAAATCTCCCAATAAAGCACGTATAACCGTTGATTTTGTAAAGTATCAAGACCGTCAAGGTGTAAATACCGAAGCTGTTCTTAAAGATATTCGCAACGTCATTCAAGGCTATCCTGGAGTGAGTATTGTAGTTGACAAACCTGCAGATGGCCCACCCACAGGAGCACCCATAAACATTGAAGTAAAAGGGGATGATTATGAATTGATTTTAGAAACTGCAAATCAGTTGAAATCATTTATTAACGCCTCTAATATTGCCGGAATTGAAGAGTTAAAATTAGATATCGAACAAGGAAAACCAGAACTTTTGGTTGCTGTCGATCGTCAAAAAGCCAGACGATTAGGCGTTTCTACAGGTCAAATTGGACTTAATTTACGAACCGCATTGTACGGAAAAGAAATTTCAACGTTTAAAGATGCAGAAGATGATTATCCTATAAATCTTCGCCTTAAAGATGAAATGCGTTATAACAAGTCCGCCTTACTCGATCAAAAAATTACGTTTAGAAATCAAAGTGATGGACAGATAAAACAAGTGCCGATTTCGGCAGTAACCACAACAAAAAATCAGTCGTCATTTAGCGCTATCAAACGCATCAATTTGGATAGAGTCGTAACAATCTACTCCAATGTATTGAATGATTACAACGCCACAGAAGTGAATGACAAAATCAGAAGTATTGCAGAAAAATTTGAAACACCAAAAAACGTTGCGATAAGCTTTACAGGTGAACAAGAAAAACAAGCGAAAGAAATGGCATTTCTTAGCAGAGCGCTTTTAATTGCTGTGCTTTTAATTTTCTTAATCTTAGTCGCACAATTTAATTCGGCGACTACTCCTATAATCATTTCAATTTCTGTGTTTCTTAGTTTAATTGGAGTCTTGTTTGGACTCCTCATTTTTAGAATGGATTTCGTGATACTTATGACTATGATTGGAATTATTTCTCTAGCAGGAATTGTGGTGAATAATGCCATTGTATTGATTGATTATATCAACCTTACCCTCACTCGAAAGCGACGAGAACTAGGGCTAGAAGCAACAGACAAGCTCACGCCTAGCCTCCTTGTGGACTGTGTAGTGGAAGCGGGAAGAACACGTTTGAGACCTGTATTGCTCACAGCAATAACCACCATTTTAGGATTGCTTCCGTTAGCCTTAGGAATCAATATTAATTTTAGAACTTTGATTACACAGCTGAATCCAAACTTTTATATTGGTGGAGAAAACGTTGCGTTTTGGGGGCCAATGGGTTGGGCAATCATCTTTGGATTAACCTTTGCGACCTTTTTAACCTTGGTTGTTGTGCCTATCTTATTTTATTTAATTAATAACTTGAAAACAAAAAAAATTAAAGTCGCTTCCTAAGCCAGTCGTTTTTAATTTTTAAATGTTAAATTTGCGCAACTAATTTAGTCTTATGTACAGAAGTCATCATTGTGGTCAGTTAAGAACCTCGCATATTAACGAAGAAGTTACACTTTCTGGGTGGGTACAAAAATCGCGCGATAAAGGATTTGTAATCTGGGTGGATCTAAGAGATCGTTACGGGATAACACAGCTTATCTTTGATGCCGAACGCACCCCAGAAGCGATGATGACCATGGCCAAAAGTTTGGGGCGTGAATTTGTCATTCAAGTCACGGGAACCGTTATTGTACGCGCCTCTAAAAATCCGAACTTGGAAACTGGAGATATAGAAATTTTAGTGTCCAAACTAACCGTTTTAAACGACGCTAAAGTACCGCCGTTTACCATTGAAGACCAAACGGATGGCGGCGAGGAACTTCGAATGAAGTACCGCTATCTAGATATCAGGAGAAACCCTGTTAAAGACAATTTAATTTTTAGACATAAAGTAACGCAAGAAGTCCGTTCCTATTTATCTTCTCAAGAATTTATAGAAGTTGAAACGCCTTACTTAATCAAGTCAACGCCAGAAGGCGCTCGAGATTTTGTAGTACCAAGCCGAATGAACGAAGGTCAATTTTATGCCCTTCCACAATCGCCACAAACCTTCAAACAACTGTTGATGGTTGGAGGTATGGATAAATATTTTCAGATTGTAAAGTGTTTTAGAGATGAAGATCTAAGAGCAGATCGACAGCCTGAATTTACACAAATAGATTGTGAAATGGCTTTTGTTGACCAAGAAGATATTTTGAATATTTTTGAAGGTTTAACACGGCATTTAATCAAGTCTGTTCATGGAAAAGACGTTGACTCATTTCCAAGAATGACGTATGATGAGGCGATGGAAACCTACGGAAACGATAAACCTGATATTCGTTTTGGAATGAAATTTGGCGACCTAAATGCCGTCACTAAACATAAAGATTTTGGCGTTTTTAACGCTGCTGAATTGGTCATTGGAATTGCCGTTCCTGGTGGAAATAGCTTCACTCGTAAAGAAATTGACGGCATCATCAACTGGTTAAAACGTCCACAAATTGGCGCCTTAGGTATGATCTATTCGCGATGTAATGACGATGGCACTTATAAATCTTCTGTTGACAAATTCTATGATCAGGATGACCTAGGGAAATGGGCAGAAGTCACAGGAGCCCAGTCTGGTGATTTAGTTTGTGTACTCTCTGGTCCTACCGATCTAGTAAGAACACAATTAAGCGCCCTCCGTATGGAGCTTGCCGAACGTTTAGGCCTTCGAAATCCTAAGGAATTTGCGCCCCTATGGGTGACTGATTTTCCGTTACTGGAATGGGATGAAGATAGCAAACGTTTCCATGCAATGCACCACCCGTTCACCGCACCAAAACCAGATCAAATCGCGTTATTAGACACCGATCCAGGCGCTGTTAAAGCTAATGCTTATGACTTGGTTTTAAATGGAAATGAAATTGGAGGCGGCTCAATTCGTATCCACGATAAAGCAACCCAAGCGTTGATGTTTGACCATCTTGGGTTTACAGCCGAAGAAGCAAAAGAACAGTTTGGTTTTCTAATGAATGCCTTTGAATATGGCGCACCACCTCATGGTGGTTTGGCCTTTGGGTTGGACCGTTTAGTTGCAATACTGGGAGGTCAAGAAACTATTAGAGATTTCATTGCCTTTCCAAAGAACAACTCTGGACGCGATGTGATGATTGATGCACCATCTCCAATCGATGACACTCAATTAGAGGAGCTACACTTAAAAGTAAATCTTAACTAACACAACACCTCACCGCATGAAATACCTGATTTGGGTTTTATTTATTGCAACAATGATCAGTATGTTCACAGGGCTTATTGTAGAATTACCGTATTCAAAAAAACTGGTTGGATTTGGAATAATTGGTTTGTGTGTGTTTGTTTTTCCCTTGTTCTCCTATTACCGATGGAAAGATAAAAAGGTAGCCGACTATATGTTGACTCAGGAAAATCTGGATAAAATGCGGGAATTTAATGATTCTAAAGAAGCCTAAAGCTTAATTCAAATTTCGTTTTTCTATAAAAAATCGTTTCATTAATTCTGAGGCTTCGGTAGCTAAAACTCCGCCTCTTAGAACCGTTTTGGGATGTAGTGTTGTTCCCATCACCCCACACCCGCGCTGCTCGTCTTTGGCGCCGTAAACTATGGTTGAAATCTGACTCCAATACAATGCGCCAGCACACATCTGACAGGGTTCGAGAGTGACGTATAAGGTGCATTTCGTTAGGTATTTTCCGCCTAAAAAGTTAGCTGCTGCCGTAATGGCTTGTATTTCGGCATGCGCCGTCACATCATTCAACAGTTCTGTAAGGTTGTGAGCGCGGGCAATGATTCGGTTATCAACCACAATCACCGCACCGACTGGAATTTCACCCCTCTCAAAAGCGACTTCTGCTTCTTGAAGCGCCTTTTTCATAAAATAATCATCATCAAAAATAGCATCCATAAGTCAAAAATACGATTTCAATCTTGTACTTTTGCTATGTGTTAAAAAATTTACTAGAACATATAAACGCTACAACAGATTTACGGCAGCTTTCGACCAGTGAATTACCGCAACTTGCCCAAGAATTAAGGCAATTTATAATCGAAATTGTTGCCACAAAAGAAGGCCATTTAGGCGCTAGTCTTGGGGTGGTAGAGTTGACTATTGCACTGCATTATGTGTTTAATACTCCGGAAGATGTATTAGTTTGGGATGTAGGTCATCAAGCCTATGTCCATAAAATTTTGACTGGACGTAAAAATCAGTTTCATACCAACCGACAATATAAGGGGCTCAGTGGATTTCCAAAACGTGACGAAAGTGTGTATGACGCATTTGGCACAGGACATTCTTCAACCTCAATTTCGGCAGCTTTAGGGATGGCGATTGCCTCCCAATTAAAAGGCGAAAATCGACAGCACATTGCGGTAATTGGCGACGCGTCTATTGCGAGTGGAATGGCTTTTGAAGGCTTAAATCATGCCGGAGTAACAACCGCCAATTTATTGGTTATTTTAAATGATAATGCCATCGGAATTGATCCAAGTGTAGGGGCTTTAAAACAGTATTTAACCAATGTAAAAAAAGGCACTCAAAAACAAGATAATATATTTGAAGCCCTCAATTTTGAATATTCTGGTCCAATTGATGGGCATGATATGTCGGCACTCCTTACAGCGTTAGAACATCTCAAAACTATTGATGGCCCTAAATTCTTGCATATTATAACAACCAAAGGTAAAGGATTAAAACAAGCTGAAACCGATCAGGTGACTTACCACGCACCCGGAAAGTTTGATGCTACAACTGGAAATTTGTTGGCAAAAAGTAGTGGTCCACTTCCACCAAAATACCAAGATGTATTTGGGCTAACACTCCTCGAACTGGCTAGAGCTAATACCGCTATTGTAGGCATAACACCGGCGATGCCCACAGGAAGTTCCCTGAAATATATGATGGAGGCGCTTCCCGATCGCGCATTTGATGTGGGGATTGCAGAGCAACACGCTGTGACCATGGCTGCAGGGATGGCTTCTCAAGGCTTAATGCCTTTTTGTACTATTTATTCCACGTTTCTGCAACGGGCATATGATCAGATCATTCATGATGTAGCGCTACAAAATTTACCCGTTATCTTTTGTATTGATCGTGCTGGACTTGTGGGCGAAGATGGTGCGACACATCATGGCGTGTTTGATTTGGCGTACTTGCGTTGTATTCCCAATCTCATCATTGTGGCGCCAAGAAATGAGACGGAATTACGAAACATTATGTACACCGCTCAAAAGGGGTTACAGCAGCCGATAGCAATTCGATATCCAAGAGGCAGAGGTGTAACACCAGACTGGAAATCCGCATTTGAGACTATTGAAATTGGAACAGGAGTCCAATTAGAACAGGGCGATAATCTTGCTATTTTAAGTGTAGGTGCGATTTCTAACACGGTTTCACCAGCTATCGAAGGACTCAATTGTGCGCATTATGATCTGCGCTTTGTAAAACCTTTAGACACGCGTTTGTTACATACGATTTTCAAAACCTATTCTACGCTCATCACTATTGAAGATGGTGTAATTAGCGGCGGATTTGGAAGTGCCATTTTAGAGTTTGCAGCGGCTCATCACTATAAAAATGATGTGATTGTCAAAGGAATTCCTGATGCCTTTATTGAACAGGGCCCTGTTGATACACTCTTTGAAACACTGGAACTTGACAGTCAACACTTAAAGCAATTCGTATTCGATTTAATCCAAAAAAAAGGATACTCCCAAAACAAAAACAAGTGATAAAATGTAGTTCTTTCTCATAATAAACTGGATTTGATGTTCCTTTCAAATATAAGGTTTCTCTTTATAACTAAAAGTTACTCTGACTTTAAAACCCCAGTCCTTTTATTTTCTTATAGGTTTGCACTGCTTTGGTGTCGGAGAATAAGGATATAAAATAACACACATTTAGCAGTCTTGTGTAAAGGTTTTTATTAAGGACATCTACTTCGCTAGGAATAAGTTTTAATAATAATTTATCATAGGCTGAGGGCACATTTTCATAGTTATTATTAACCGCCAAAATAAAGCGGTCTAGGAGTTGGTTTAGAATTTCAAACCCAGAAATTTCTTTATCTATAACATCTTCAGAGTTGTATATTTTTTCAATACTGAGCTTTATAATGTCATTAATTTGTGCTTGGTATTTACTCTTGTCAAGTATGGAAACCTGAAACTTCCCCTCAAGAATTTCTTTTTCATGCGTCATAAATACGTTTACGGCATCCTCAATCAAGGTGCTAATGGCTAGCGCTCTTAAATAGCTTACGCGTTCTTTTGTGGAGGGCAAAGCGCTGTACTTTTTGGTATTGATCGTAGCTCTCACTAAGTTAATTAAATATTCAAGAGCGTAATCTTCATCAATCAGTCCGAGGTTAATACCGTCCTCAAAATCAATGATGGTATAACAGATGTCGTCTGCTGCTTCTACTAAAAAGGCCAAAGGGTGTCTTGAAAACTGTGTGTGTTTTGTGCTGAGTGAATTGAGTCCAAGTTCTGATGCAACATCCAAAAAGTTTGTTTTTTCCGTTTGGAAAAAGCCGTATTTCTTAGACGCTATATGAGTGTTGGGCTTCACAGGAAGTGATTCTTTTGGGTATTTTGTAAAGGCGCCTAAAGTGGCATAACTCAGTCTGAGTCCGCCTTTCCCTCCTTGTTTATTTTGAGTTAAAACTTTAAATCCGTTTGCATTGCCTTCAAAATCACACAAATCCTGATATTCTGTAGGACTAAGTTGGGCTTTAAATTTTTGGCCTGGACCATTTTTAAAATAATGACCTATCGCTTTTTCACCAGAGTGGCCAAAGGGCGGGTTTCCAATATCATGAGCGAGTGCTGCGGCTGCAACAATGGCTCCAAAATCATTGGGTTTATAGCCATGTATTTCCGCTAAATAGGGGTGTTTCTCTAAAATTTTAACGCCTGCTTTTCGACCTAATGAGCGTGCGACAACACTGACTTCCAGACTATGTGTGAGTCGTGTATGCACAAAGTCTGTCGATGATAACGGCACCACTTGGGTTTTATCTTGGAGACTTCTAAACTCTGGGGAGAAAATAATACGATCATAATCGACATCAAAGCCTAGTCGCGTTTCGTCTTGTTCGTTTCTTAGCCGTTTGTTGGTGTCTCCTTGGCGCTTTAAAGAAAGTAATTGTTCCCAATTCATAGTATCTGGTATTATACTGCAAGATAGTAATTTCAATGTTAATTAATTGTTGCTTAAACCACTGTTTATATGAATTAAAATAACGTTCTATTAATCTTTAAATAAATGTAGGGTAACTTCAAAAACTGGGGGTTCAGGCTAAATTTGCAACGTAATAATCAAACAAAATTAAATTAATCGATGAACCATTTTTTATTAATCTGTATTTTACTTGTTTCAGGAGTTGTTAACGCTCAAAACACGGGTGGTATCTCTGGAAAATTGACAGACAAAGAATTCAATAATGAGCCATTGGCTTTTGCAAATGTTTTAATTCAGGGGACTACAAAAGGCACTACTTCGGATTTTGACGGGAACTATAATATTGATGGACTAGAACCTAGAAATCATGTTGTTTTGTTCAGTTTTGTAGGCTATAAAACCATCGCGATTGAAACGCTTATTATAGCTGGTAAAACTAATGAGATTAACATTGTATTAGAGGCCAATAGTGCTGCTTTAGAAGAAATTGTTATTAAGACTACAAAAAAACGTGAAACAGAAAGTGCTTTGCTACTTCAACAAAAAAAAGCGGTCTTGATGGAAACGGCTATCGGGGCACAAGAACTTAGTAAAAAAGGCGTTGGAGATATTGCTGGAGCAGTCACTAAAATCGCGGGGGTTTCAAAACAATCAGGATCTGGAAATGTGTTTGTAAGAGGTCTAGGCGATCGTTATAATATTTCAACATTAAATGGGCTTCCATTAGCGTCTAATAACGCAGCTCAAAAAAATATTGATTTATCTATATTCTCAACAGAAATTGTAGAAAATATTGGTATTAGCAAAACCTTTAACGCACAAAATTATGGCGATTTTGGTGGTGCAAACATCAACATAGATTCTAAAAACTTTACTGGACAACCTTACTTGGCTGTGAATTTTAGTTTCGGCGGCAATACAAATGCATTAGAAACGAATGATTTTTATTTGCAAGATGGGCCAAGTAGGAGTGGATTTCATTCTGCTAATCCACCATCCAGCCCCACCACTACTAGTAACTGGGGATCAAATTGGAATAGAAAAACATCTGATTTAAAATATAATGGCGGTTTAAGTGTAAATGGCGGCAGATCGTTTGAGTTAGGGGAAGAAGGGCGATTGAATGCCTTTTTTACCGCTGGGTTTGACAACTCGAGCACTTTTAATTCTGGTCTAAACCGTGGAAAAATTGGAGCGGACGGGTATACACGACAGGATTTTAATAAAGATAGTTATAGCTATACAACAAACACTACCGCAATGGGGGTGCTGAATTATCGCATGAATAGCAACCACAAATTAACCTTTACAAGCTTGTTTTTAAACAGCTCTGATCAAAATCATGATGAATATAATGGGTTTGATATTGAGTTTGATAATGATGCTACTGCCAACGAAAACGGTGTTGGGTTTATCCAAAGAAATACGTTTGCTGAAACTAAATTACTGATCAATCAATTGAGTGGAACGCACGCCATTTCTGACACCAATACAATCAACTGGATTATTGGACATAATGGCTTAAACAACACTATTCCAGACCGTATGCAAAACACTGCTGGTGCTGATTTTAGAGCAGACCGCACATCTGATTTTGTTTTAATTTCAGGAAGTCCAATTTATAATCACCGCTTTTTTCAGGATCTAAAAGAGGAAGAATTTTCTGTTAATATTTCAAATAATATTAAGTTTAATGACAGTGAAGATGACTTAAAAGGCACACTTACTTTTGGGTACAGCGGCCGTTTTAAAATGATCGATTTTGCATCTCAACAATATGATTTTAGGCTTATCAACCAAGGGGGGCTTTATAATGTTGACGTCACAAATTTTGACGCCTTTTTTAACGCTTCGAATCTAAACACGCTGTACAGAGTCAATACTTTGAAAACTCAAACGTATAGTGGTGGACAATATATTAATGCTGGATATGTGAACGGTTTATGGAATTTTTCTTCTAAATTTTCTGTGGTTGCTGGCGTAAGAGCCGAAATGATTGGAGTGGAAATTGATTACTTAACATTACAGTCTTCTAACAAACAAAGGATTGGTCTTGTACAAGAAAAATTACTCCCATCTCTTTCGACAAAATATGTGCTTAAAGAAAATATGAATTTGAAATTTGGTGCCAGTAAAACCTATACACTCCCCCAATTTAAGGAACGTGTAGATATGCTTTATGAAGAGGTTACACAGGTTTACAGAGGGAATAAAGATATTTACGAATCCACCAACTGGAATGCGGATTTGAAATGGGAATATTTCCCTTCAAAAGGCGAACTGATTTCGGCAACTATTTTTGGTAAGCTGATACAAAATCCGATCAACTCTATTTTTATTAATTCAACTTCAAATGACATCTCCTATATCAATTCAGGAGATAGTGCAGAGGTTTTTGGTGTGGAGGTAGAGTTGAAAAAAGAGCTTTATAATTTTAATGGAAACGACGCTGAATTTGAACATAAACTTTCAGGAGGGTTAAACGTATCGCTAATTCAAACGACTCAAGATTTAAATGCTGATAAAGTAAATTCTGAAACCGAATATAGTGCCAGCTTTACTTTTGATTCCAGTCAACTCACTGGGGCATCAGAAGTGTTGGTAAATACAGACGTTACTTATTTTAAAGCATTTGATAACGATCATTCTTTACAAGCAACTGTAGCTTACAATTATTTTTCAGATCAATTAAATACTATTGGAACTCTAAAAAAAGGGAATGTCATCGACAAAAGCTTTAACACTTTAGATTTAATAGTTAAAAGTAAACTTAACAAGCTCAACATTTCATTGTCTGCAAAAAACCTGCTAAACCCTTCTATTAAAAGGGTTCAAGAAGTGTATGAAACTCTAGGAATTAGTGAAGTGACCTTAAGTGAATTTAAGAGAGGCATTAACATCAGTTTATCAGTAGGATATCGATTTTAAATTCAAGTAAGTTGCTAACATTTAGTTTACAATTAATTTCAGTAAATCTAATCAACTCGTAACTTTTAGTTAAAACCCAACCCCAATTAACATTAGATATTTGTACAAATCAAAACATAAAATAAAATGAAAACATTAAATTTAAGTTTCTCCATTTTCACAGCGTTATTAGCGTTTAATTGTAGTATCGAAGAATCTACTACAGAAAATCCCATTGCTGGTTTTCAAGTAAATGCAGGCGATTTACAAGGCAATATAAATAGTGGAAGCGTTTCATTAAATGCGTCTGAGAAGTATATTCTTACTGGTGCACTAATCGTTAAGGAAGGTGCTGTATTAACGATTCCAGCAGGGACGACTATTACGGCCGCTGCAGGAACCTCAACATCTGCTTATATAGGCGTGGAGCGTGGAGCAAAAATATACATCAATGGCACAGCCGCCGCGCCAGTGGTAATGACCTCTGAAACACAAGAAGCAGGATCGTGGGGTGGATTGGCAATTGCTGGATATGGCATTACAAATGCAGGAACAAATGTAACTTCCGAAGTTGGAGATTTAACCTATGGCGGTGCTGATAATACAGATAATTCTGGGGTTGTAACTTATTTGAGAGTTGAATATACAGGAGCTACATTTACCAATGAAAAAGAATTTAACGGCGTAACCTTATTTGGTGTAGGATCTGGAACAGTATTTTCTAATGTGTCTTCTGTTAATGGTGGAGATGATGGTATTGAATTTTTTGGAGGTGCTGTAAATGCTAAAAATCTAGTCTCTATTAATTCTGGAGATGATTCTATTGATTTTGCAGATGGTTTTGTGGGCTCTATTGAGGGTGCATATATCAAAGGCATTACAAAAGCCGGAATAGAAGGGTCAAACAATGGCGATAATGGCGATGCGACTCCTGTGACTTCAGCTACAATTTCAAACGTGACTATGGTTGTGGATGGCTTAGGAAACTCAGAGGGTGCAATTTATTTCAAAGAAGGTGGCGGAAATATTACATATACGAACATATATGTTGATGGTATTTCTTTAGGGATGAAAATAAAAAGTACGGATGCTGCAGCTAATACAAGACTTGCGAACGGGGACTTAGTGATTACTAATTTTAATTATGTAAACACACCTTCAAGCTGGAATTGGGGTGGCTATGACTATGACGGATTAAACTCCGGAGCCACAGGCGCAGGAAATGGTGCAGATGTTCCAAATTGGGCTAGCGGATGGTCAGAGTAATTCTGTGCCAATACGTTCATTAACAAAAAAGCTCCCACTGGGAGCTTTTTTGATAAAATATCTTGTGCTTAAATATATTAATTAAGTGTCGTGGCTAGTTCAGATTTACTGTTCCATTCATTAACAGCTGTGATTCTAGAGTCAACGTAATCCACTTCCTTTAAGGAGTCTTCAGTCCAGAAAAACCATTTCCCTGTTTTGATTCCTTTATCATAATTCCCTTGAGATAATTTTACGCCTTTGTCAGTATAGCTTGTCCACAATCCATCTAGCTTTCCTTTTTTATTAAAAGTACCCTGCTGTTGAATTGCTCCATTATCATGAAAATAGGTCGCTGAAATTACATTGGCTTCAACCTCAAATTTTGGATGTATTGAAGTTTGAGCATAAACTGCTGTTCCGATAAAAACTAGTACGATGAATATTTTTTTTTTCATAATCGTGCGTATTGCGGTCCTTGTTATAGTGTAAAAGTACATAAAATTCACATTAAATCAACGTTTAGTTTACAATAAATTAACATTGGAATTTTGAATTTCCAGTAATAGAAGTGCTATTAATAGGCTGATTTGGGATCTATAAGTTCTTAAAACTAAACTATTGAAGTATTGAAATTGAATAAAAGCCATAGGGCCAAAATTTTTATGAATCTGTAGTCATTACTCTTAAATCGCGGATTAATTTTGGTTAAAAGGACTATTGAAAAAAATCAGAGTTCCCTTAGTTTAATAATTACTTAACGTTCTCCTTACGCAAGAAAGGACTTTAATTACAACCTTTGTAACGTCTTAGACACTTAATTAGTATCATTATTACATATTAGTTTTTGTCGACTACAAAAATGATGATTTCTGATGAGCTGCCCTTGGCCAGGCAGCTTTTTT
>Ga0209374_1000093_pt1 | contig 96648 bp, 88 predicted proteins | sample SaaInlLV_DNA_10m_FD_184683 | JGI IMG/M metagenome (GOLD analysis project Ga0209374, IMG submission 184683) | Marine microbial communities from expanding oxygen minimum zones in the Saanich Inlet - SI075_LV_DNA_10m (SPAdes) (version 2) | ecosystem: Environmental > Aquatic > Marine > Unclassified ... | reverse complement strand
AAAATTACATTGGAGAATCAATCTAAAGGAATTTACTTCTTAGAAATTAAAACTAAAAATGAAATAATTAATAAGAAACTTATTTTACAATAAATATTATGTGCTAAAAAGATTGTATAAGTATTTTGAAATTAATAATTTCATGCCCTTAACTAAAAAAAATAAAAGAATGAGAAATTTAATATTATTATCACTTATTGTAGTCTTTTCTGCTTGTAATCAATCAGATAATTTAGATTTATACAATACAAATGTTGCAATTGCTAAAAAAGCAATGTCTTGCTATGAAACACCTGCAGATTTTGAGACATTTAAGTCTTTAGTTCATGAAGATGTTGTACATCAATCACCTATGTACGGTCAAGGACAAATTGACTATGAAGGCGTTTTAGGTCAAGCAAAATTTTATATGGGAGGTTTTACTAATGTAAAATTTACTAACGCTGTTTGGTTGCCTGGTGTTGACACTGTAAATCTTCAGAATAATGGAAGCGTAAGAGTATATGGAACTTGGTCAGGTGAAAGTATTGAGACAGGAAATTCTTTCTCTGTAGATTCTTATCATTACTTTGATATTGATGGCGGTAAAATAGTTAGTTCTGGTGACTTCTTTGATGCTACTGGAATGGTTATGGCTGTTTCTGCTCCAGCACCATCTGAGACTGAACAATAGTAATTTTCACTTTAATCTTAATAGCCTTGATTTATTAAATCAAGGCTATTTTTTTGAAAATCTTTGAGTAATTTTAGTAACTGCTACATTGTCTAGTATAAAAAATGGTTCTTGTTATATTTATTTCATTTGTAATTTGACCACTAGTATCATTAATATTAGTTTGGATTTGATATCTGTAAACTAGAGAATCTCTTTTAATAGTTAAAATTTCACCAAATTTCACATTAAACAAAGAATCTTTTTTATGCAAATTAGGAACTGAAATTCCAAAAAATGATCTGTCCTCTAAATAGCGAACGCCATTAAAATCTATATTTATAAGATCATTATCTTTAGTATATTCTCCATAACTTGAGACCCTGTATGGTGAATCATGTGAATAGTAAAGATTTCCATCTTCGCTTGAGTATTTATAGAAAGTAATATTGTGTGGAAATATATCTTCATAAATTGAATCATTAACTAATGAATCTCCAATTAAAATTCCATTTGAATAGATATTGATAATGCCAGAATCCAAGGCCATTTGAGCTGTCCAAGAATTCTCCCATTCTGAGTAAAGGTTAAATTGGCAAGAGTTATCAGGGATATCTGCTGACCCACTAAAATTTGAAGCTAAACAATCCATGCAACCATGTTCTTGTTCGATACAAGAAAAGATTGAGCATGAAATTAAAATACTGATTATTATTTTATTCATATAATTTATTTTTTAAAATCGCCAGCCATAGGTAACAATGATAGCAGACATGGATGGATGTGCAAACTCCATCCATACTTGATCATAATAAGGGGTCTCCAATCCTAAAAATATTGCTTCTCCTGATTCCGGATCTATCATCCAATCTTCTTCTTTATAAAAATCTGAGTATACTGATGGACTAATCTCCACTGAAAATACATGTCTCTCATTAAAATTAAACTGTAATGAAGTTAAAAGTGGAAACAACCTGAAGCCTATAAGAGTAGCAAAATTATCTCCACCTATTCCAAAACTAATTTTAGCAGTTCCAATTGAAGGAAAGGCAAACCCGTATTGATAATCAATTAGCATATTATTATCAAAATAAATAGTCTTTCCCCAGGTATATGAAACACCTGGTGGAAAACCAACATTCCATTCATTAAATTCTGTTGTGTATTGTGAAAATACAAGCAATGGACTTAAAAATAATATGATGATTAATTTTTTCACAAAGCAAATAAAGTAATTTACTTATGATATTGTATGCTATGCATAATAAATCTGATCTAAGAATTTTATTTTTCAAATTTTTATATCTTAAAATCAATAAGATATTCTAAATGATTTTTAACAAATGAAACTTCAAGAAATGAGATAAATTAGCTATTTTTGTAGAAAACCATAAATTATGACTAATTTTTTAAAATCTTTATTTTCATTAATTATCTTATTTACACTATTTTTTAACCTATCAGTAAATGCTAAAGATATTAAGTTAAGTGAAAATTCAAATAAGTTTGTAGTAACATCAAAATCACTATCCGAATTTTCATTTGTTCATTATCTTTCAGAGATTAACACTTTAAATGTAAAGAAAGATTCTTACGAATTTGTAAAATTAATTGTTGAAGGTTACAGTAATAATGCTAAAAATGGAAATGCTGAACTTCCTGTGATTCAAAAATTAATTAATGTTCCCTTTGGTGCTGATATTGAAGTTTCTATTTCAAAAAAAGAACAGATAATAATATCGTTATCAGAATACGAAATTGATAATTTAATTTTCCCTTCTCAACCATCACTTTCAAAAAGTGAAAACGTTGAGGATGTACCTTTCTATTTTAATGAGGATTATTATGATTTAAATGATTTTCATTCAAATGAATTAGTTTCGACAAAACTATTAGGTAAAATGAGAGGTCAACAATTAGCACGTTTATCCGTATCTCCATTTAAATATAATCCAACAACAAATGAACTTGTAATCACTACTAAATTAGAAGTTAATGTTAACTTCAAAAATATAGATTTAGAATCTCATTCTTCAAATATAAGTAAGTATTACTCTCCACATTTCAATCATTTGTTTAAGAGTTCTATAAATTACATCCCTGTTCAGGATAAAGATTTAATTACTACATATCCTGTAAAGTATGTTATTGTATCTGACCCGAGCTTTCAGCCTGCCTTACAACCTTTAATAGATTGGAAAACAAAAAAAGGTTTTAACGTAATTGAAGCTTATACAAATGATCCATTAGTTGGAAACTCTACATCTTCAATTCATGCATTTATCAAAGACATGTACGACAATGCTACATTAACTGACCCTGCACCGACTTACTTGCTAATTGTCGGTGATGATGCTCAGGTTCCTTCTTTTTCTGGAAATTCTGGTTCTCATTTATCTGACATGTATTACTGTGAATTTGATGGAAATGGTGATTTTTATCCAGAAATGTATTTTGGTAGAATGTCTGCAACTAATTCTGGAGAAGTCGAAATACAAGTTAACAAAACATTAACATACGAGCAGTATACCTTAGCTGATCCATCATATTTAGATGAGATTGTGCTTGTTGCTGGAGTTGATGCTCAAATGGCTCCAACTTATGGAAATGGGCAAATTAATTATGGTACTGATAACTACTTTAATGTTGCCCATGGTCTAACTATTCATAATTATCTTTATGGTTCAGGAACACCAATCACATCAGATATGTCACAAGCATCTCCCGCTATTATTGCAGATATTAGTAATGGTGTTGGTTTTGCTAATTACACTGCACATTGTGGTCCTTCTGGATGGTCTGACCCTTCATTTGAACTTTCAGATATAAATGGCCTTCAAAATTATGATAAATACGGAGTGATGATTGGAAATTGTTGCCAATCAAATAAGTTTGATGTTGCTGAGTGTTTTGGAGAGGGTTTACTAAGAGCAAGTAATAAAGGTGCTGTTGCTTATATAGGTGGTAGTAATAATACGTATTGGAACGAAGATTTCTGGTGGGGTGTAGGAAATGGTTCTATATCAGCTAATCCTACTTATTCAGGAACAGGATTAGCTACTTATGATTGTCTTATGCATGAGAATGGAGAAATTCAAGACGATTGGTTTATAACCGCTTCACAGATGATGTATTCAGGTAATTTAGCGGTAACTGAAGCTGGAGGTTCCGAGGAATATTATTGGGAAATATATCACTTAATGGGAGATCCATCACTTATGCCATATATCGGTGTGCCTACTCCATTAGTAGTTTCTCACGCTGCAGCTAGCCCTGTAGGTATTACTAATTTTACTGTTAATACTGAGGAAAATGCTTATGTAGCTATATCAATGAATGGGGTATTACTAGATGCCAAGTTAGCTGATGCAACAGGTGTAGTAAATTTATCCTTTCCTGCCATCTCTAATGTTGGTGTAGCAGATATTGTGATTACTAAACAGTTTAAAGAGCCTTATATAGGAACAGTTCAAATTATATCTCCAAACGGACCATATGTTATTTATGCATCTAATACAATAACAGATGTTAATGGAAATAATAACTCATTGGCTGACTATAATGAACTTGTAGATTTGTCAATAGACCTTCATAATGTTGGTTCTAATAACGCTACAAGTGTAAATGTTGTAATCACGTCTAATGATCCATATGTAACCTTAATTAACAATACAGTTAATGTTCCTATAATAAATGCTTCACAGATTGCTACGCTTCCTACACCATTTAGCTTCCAAGTATCCTTCTTTGTTCCAGATCAACATCCTGCATCTTTTTTATTAACAATGACTGATAATTTAGGAAATTCTTGGAGTTCAAATCTTAATGTTATAATTAATGCTCCTGTTTTAGATGAGACTAACTTTGCTGTTAATGATGCTGTACTTGGGAATAATAATGGAGTGTTAGATGCTGGTGAGACCTTAGATTTAATTGTTGATGTAACAAATGTAGGCCATGCTGATATTGCTAATTTATCAGCTGACTTATCTTGCCTTTCATCTTTCGTTACTGTAAACTCATCATCTATTAATGTTCCAATTTTAGCAGTTAATGGACAACAATCAATAAATTTTAATATTACAATTGATCCTAATACTCCTGTTGGTACTCTTGCACAGTTTCCATTTGATTTAACTGATGGTTTCTATTCTTACTCTAATACTTTTAGTCAAACTATTGGAGTAATAGATGAAGATTATGAGACAGGAGACTTTACTCAATTTGCATGGGTTAATGATATTGATTATCCTTGGACAATAGATAATGTAAATGTCTATGAAGGTGTTAACTCAACAAAATCTGGTTCATCTTTACCTGATGGTGAGGTTTCTCATTTAGATATCAATGTTGATGTAACTGCACCTGGGCAAGTTTCATTTTATAAATTTGTTTCTTCTGAACAAGATTATGATTTTCTACAATTTTACATCGATGGAAATAAACAAGGGGAGTGGTCAGGTATAGATAATGCTTGGAGTTTTGTTTCATTTCCTGTGAGTGTTGGGAATCATGATTTTGAGTGGGAATATGATAAAGATGGAGCTGTTTCTGATGGACAGGATTGTGCCTGGTTAGATTATATTGTATTTCCTCCTATTGATTTAGGCTTATCTACTAATGTTAATCTAGAAGATTTTGATTTTGAACTTTTTCCTAATCCTAGCTTAGGCAATTTTAATTTAACTTATAATGATGATAAGCAACACGATATTGAGATTTATGATGCTAATGGCAAACTTATCAGAAAAATGAATAATCAAGTTGTCAAATCATTACTAGATATGAATAGTTATCCAGCAGGTAATTATACTATAAAAGTAATGCCAGAATCAATTACATATCAAATAGTTAAGCAATAGTGGGTAAAGCGCTAGGTATTGATTATGGTACTAAGCGCACTGGTATAGCTATTACTGATGCTTTACAATTAGTTTCAAGTGGATTAACTACTGTTACAACTCATAAAATAGAGGATTTTATTGAAAAGTTGTTATTAAAAGAAAATATTGAATGTTTTGTAATTGGAGATCCAAAAAATTTAGATGGTACTAAAACTGATAGCACTGGTCATGTTTATGGATTTGTGAAAAGACTTAAAAAGTTATATCCTGAAATTTGTGTGCATATGATTGATGAGAGATTTACTTCTAAAATTGCAAGTAGAAGTATTTTAGCTAGTGGATTGAAAAAATCAAAAAGAAGAGATAAGTCATTAGTTGATGAAGTTAGTGCTACAATTATTCTTCAAAGTTATTTAGACTCTATCAGCTAATTTTTTTTTCAAGTATTTACCTGTGATAGAAGTACTAGAATTAATTATATTTTCAGGAGTTCCTTCGAAAACTATCTTCCCCCCATTATCACCTCCTTCAGGTCCAAGATCAATAATCCAGTCTGCACATTTTATTACATCAAGATTATGTTCGATACAAATAATCGTATGACCTTTCTCAATAAGCGCATGAAATGAATTAAGAAGTTTTTTTATATCATGAAAGTGAAGTCCTGTAGTTGGTTCGTCAAAAATAAATATTGTCTTTTCCGATGTATTTCCCTTACTTAGAAATAATGCTAATTTTATTCGCTGTGCTTCGCCACCACTTAAAGTGTTAGATGATTGGCCTAATTTAACATACCCTAGGCCAACATCATAAAGTGGTTGTAATTTTTTTGCTATTGAATCCTCATTATTTTTCCTGAAATAAGTAATTGCTTCATTTACTGACAAGTTTAAAATTTGAGAGATATTTTTATCACCAAATTGTATTTCTAAAACTTCATTTTTAAATCTTTTGCCTTTACATTCTGTACACTCAAGATAAACATCTGCCATAAACTGCATTTCAATTTTAGTTTCTCCTTCACCTTTACAATTTTCGCACCGTCCTCCATCAACATTAAAAGAGAAATAGCCCGGAGTATATTTTCTTAATATTGACAGTTTCTGAGTAGCAAATAATTTACGTATATCATCATATACTTTAAGATAAGTTGATGGGTTAGACCTAGAAGATTTTCCAATTGGGTTTTGATCTATAAATTCTAATTTTGTTAAATTTTGTGTAGTTACTTGAATTGTATTATAATTTTTGTTTTCTTTTGAAAAATTGCCAAAATGATTATTAAGTGCATTTCTTAAAACATCTCTCACTAGTGTAGATTTTCCTGAGCCACTCATTCCAGTAACCAGAGTTAATCCCCCAACAGGTATAGATATGTCCAAATTTTTTAAATTGTGTTGTGTTATCTTTTTTATAACTATTTTATCTTTTAAATTTCTTCTTTTAGTAGGAGTAGAAATTTTTAATTTTCCTGATAAATATTTTGTTGTAAGGCTTTTCTCTTCTTTAAAAATATTTTTCAGTTTACCTTGATAGATTATCTCTCCACCATTAAGACCAGCATCAGGACCTATATCTATAATCTGATCCGCTTCGATCATTATTTCTTCATCATGCTCTACAACAATTACAGTATTTCCTACGTCTCTTAGTTCCTTAAGCACTTTTATAAGTCTTTCTGTATCTTTGGAATGCAATCCTATACTTGGTTCATCTAATATATACATGGCTCCTACAAGTGAACTTCCAATAGATGTAGCAAGGTTAATTCTTTGAGATTCTCCACCAGATAAAGTATTTGATTTTCTATCTAATGTCAGGTACCCCAAACCAACTTCATTTAAATAATATAATCTACTTTTAATTTCTATAATTAATCGATCTGCGATACTATTATCTGCATTATTTAGCGTTACATTATCAAAAAAATTAATAGCCTGAATAATATTCATACTATTTATTTCAGCGATATTTTTATTTCCAAATTTTACAAAAAGAGCATCTTTTCTAAGTCTACTTCCCATACAATCATGACATCTAGTCTTTCCTCGATATCTTGCGATCAATACTCTATTTTGAATCTTATATTTATCGCTTTCAAGTTTTTTGAAGAATTGATTAATTCCTTTGCATTTTTCCTTTCCCTCCCATAATAGTAGCTTTTCTTCTTTAGTAAGATGTTTGTAGGGTTTATGTATAGGAAAATCATATTTTGAAGAACGCGAAATAAATCTTTCCTTCCAAATTTTAAGTTTTTCGCCATTCCAACATGCTACAACCCCACTATAAACAGATAACTCTTCATTTTGTATTACCTTTTCTTTGTCAATTCCTAGAACTGAACCATAGCCTTCACATACTTTACAAGCACCATATGGATTGTTAAATGAGAATAAATTTGTAGAAGGTTTTTCAAAAGTAATTCCATCTAATTCATACCTGTTTGAAAACAAAGCTAATTCTCCATCTATAAACAATGTGCATTCGCCATGTCCTTCAAAAAATGCAGTTTGAATTGAATCGGCTATCCTTGATTCATCAATTTCTTTTCCTATTATAATACGGTCTATTACAATAAAAATTTCTTGGTTTGTAATTGATATTTGATTATTTATCAAATCTCTTATTTTATGAACTTTATTATTAAAAAATATTCTAGAAAATCCCTGTTGAATTAAAGAATGTAATAATTCATTGTTGTTTTTAATGCTTTTTGCTAATATTAAAACAATTGAATCTAATGTTTGTTTTTTAATAAAATCAACTACATCACTAATTTGGTGTTTTTTCACTTCATTGTTTGAAATTGGCGAGTAAGTCTTTCCAATTCTAGCAAAAAGTAATTTTAAGTAGTCATATATCTCAGTTGAGGTGCCGATTGTTGATCTTGGATTGTTAGTTGTTGTTTTCTGCTCAATAGCTATTGCTGGGCAAATACCTAATATTTCATCAACATCAGGTTTCTGAATTTTACCTAGAAATTGGCGTGCATATGATGATAGGCTTTCAATATACCTTCTTTGACCTTCAGCAAATAGTGTGTCAAATGCCAATGAAGATTTTCCACTTCCAGAAACTCCAGAGATAACTATTAGTTTGTTTTTGGGAATACTAATTGATATATTTTTTAGGTTATGTAATTTAGCACCTTTGATATCAATATAATCTCTAGTATTTTTTGTTTTTTCAGTCATTTGAATTTTGCCTAATTTGCAAACTTAAACAAATCCATTTGGATAATTAAAATTGATGCATTATATTTGTCAATAGAAATAATCAATAAAAAAACGCTTATAAGACAAACATTTACTTAAAATTTTATTAATCAAAAATAAGTATATGTTAGTTAGCGTTCTATCCGATAAAGATTTAATAAAGAACTATTTAGCAGGTGATAATTCATCATTTGAGATTTTGTTAAATCGTCATAAAAGTAGAGTTTATGCTTTTATAATGTCTAAAATAAAAAATAGAGATATTTCAGAAGATATTTTCCAAGATACCTTTATTAAGGTAATTAATTCACTTAAAAAGGGAAAATACAATGAAGAAGGGAAGTTTCTTCCTTGGATAATGAGAATCTCTCATAATCTTGTAATAGATCATTTTAGAAAAGAATCAAAAATTAAAAGTGTCAGACCAAATGATCAATTTAATATTTTTGATATTATCAAAGATGATAGTTTGTCTCAAGATGAGCAAATGATTAGAAAAAGAATTCATTTAGATCTCAATTTATTAATTGATGATCTTCCAATTGAACAAATGAATGTTTTAAGGATGAGATATTTTGAAGATATGTCTTTTAAAGAGATTTCAGCTAAAACTGGAGTTAGCATTAATACAGCTTTAGGTAGAATGAGGTATGCACTTATTAACTTGCGAAGCTTGGCAGAAGATAAAAATATTGACCTTTCTCATAAGTAGTTTAAATTATATATAATAAACTATTTTAATTTTCGTTATGGTGTTAATGAAAACTAAATTATTTATATATGAAAATAAACTCTACTACGAAATTATCAAAGATAATTGCATGTTCAAAATCTAAAAACACAGAATTTTCTGTCAAAAACTCTTCTTTAGAGCCGACTTCATACCCTAGAGAAAGTACAATTAATACTATTTTAGCTTATTCATATTCTGTAAAGCCTATCGTGTTAGAATCTGAAAAAGTGTATCTTTTTAATTTAAACTAATCTTATATTACTTGTATGTTTTCTTTTATTAATTTTGGTTAATGAAGAAAAAAGATAGGGTAAATAGATTTATTGAATATTTTTCAAAAAATCTTCCTGAAGCTAAGACAGAATTAGAATATAATAATGCTTTTGAACTTACAGTTGCAGTTGTTCTTTCTGCACAGTGTACTGATAAGAGAGTAAACATCATTACTAAGAATCTTTTTAAAAAAATGCCAACCGCAGAGATAATGGCAAGCTCTTCTGTTGATGAAATTTTTACTTTAATTAAATCTTGTTCATACCCACGTAATAAAGCTAAGCATCTTTTCGGATTATCAAATATGCTTATTAATGATTTTAATGCCAAAATTCCAAATAATAGTAAAGATCTTCAAATGCTTCCTGGAGTTGGAAGAAAGACTGCTAATGTAGTTGCCTCAGTATATTTTGATATTCCATCTATGCCTGTTGATACCCATGTCTTTCGAGTTTCTAATAGAATTGGCCTTGTTAACTCTGCAAAGACACCTCTTGATTGTGAAATGCAATTACTAAAGATAATTCCAAAGGATCTATTAAATATTGCTCATCACTGGCTCATTTTACATGGTAGATATACCTGTAAGGCTAGAAAGCCTAACTGTTCTGAATGTGGAGTCTCTTCTTCATGTAAATTTTTTAATAAAAAGAAATTTTGTTAATAAATCAAACATGTTTTTTTTCTTGATTGCAAAAGATTTTCTGTACTTTGTATAAAATAATTATACTATGAGCAAAAAAGAGCAAACCGAAAAATTAAAAGTTTTAGAGCTTACTATAGGTAAGTTAGAAAAATCTTATGGAAAAGGAGTATTAATGAAATTAGGAGATAAAGTTATCGAAGATATTCCTTCAATACCAACTGGCTCAATAAATTTAGATTTAGCATTAGGTGTGGGGGGCTATCCAAGAGGAAGAGTGGTGGAAATATATGGTCCTGAATCTTCTGGAAAAACAACTCTAACAATTCATGCAATAGCTGAAGTTCAAAGACAAGGAGGTTTGGCAGCATTTATTGATGCTGAACATGCATTTGATTCTTCATATGCTTCTGCTTTAGGAGTAGATATTGAAAATTTATATATTTCTCAACCTGATAATGGTGAACAAGCTCTTGAAATTGCTGATCATTTAATTAGTTCTGGTGCTGTTGATTTAGTAGTGATTGATTCTGTTGCTGCCCTTACCCCTAAATCTGAAATAGAAGGGGAGATGGGAGATAGTAAAATGGGTCTTCACGCTAGATTAATGTCACAGGCTTTAAGAAAACTTACAGCTACTATACATAAGACTAATTGTACTGTTATTTTTATTAACCAAATTAGAATGAAAATTGGTGTTATGTTTGGCAATCCAGAAACAACTACAGGAGGAAATGCATTAAAATTTTATTCTTCTGTAAGACTTGATATTAGAAGAATAGGGGCAATTAAGAATGGAGATGAAGTTATTGGAAATAGAACTAGAGTGAAGGTTGTTAAAAATAAAGTGGCACCTCCTTTTAGGAATGTTGAATTTGATATCATGTTTGGTGTAGGTATATCAAGATCAGGCGAATTGTTAGATAAAGCGACTGATTTAGATATAGTTAAGAAATCAGGTTCATGGTTTTCTTATGAAGATACTAAGCTAGGGCAGGGAAGAGATGCAGTAAAAAATATGATTGCTGATAATCCTGAACTTTCTAAAGAAATTGAGGATAAAATCAAAGAAGCTTTAACTAAAGATTAAAATGAATTATAAAATTGCAATATTTGCTTTTTTAACTATTATTTCTTGTACTTCTAAAAATGATAAAGAACAAAAATCAGAAATAATCATACTTTCTGAAAGAATTGCACAAAACCCTAGTGATGTTAATTTACTTTATGAAAGAGTTAGGTATAATCAATTAAAAGGAAATTTTGAATCTGCTTTGTATGATTTAAATGAAATCATATCTTTAGATTCTTCAAATTTTGAAAATCATTTAAATATAGCCAAGTTATATCTAGATTTATCAAGGGATGGGTCTTCTAATTATAAATACCCGTCTCTTGTAAAAGCACATGTCAAAAAAGCAATTGAAATTAATGAAGAATGTTTTGAAGCGTATGCGATCAATGGAGAACTTCTTTTAGCATATTATAATTTCGAAGAAGCTATTGATAACTTTAATACTTCTTTAGCAATCAACTACAATCAAGAGAAAACACATATGCTTATGGGTTATGCATTTAAGCAACTAAAGCGATATGATAATGCTATTAATTGTTTTAGAAATGCTGTTAATATAAACCCTGATTTTTTTGAGGCTCATGTTCAGTTAGGACAAACTTTTCATTTGTTAGGAGACACTAATGCAATTAATTACTATAACAATGCTTTAAATATTAATTCAGATGATGAGTTAACATTATACAATAAAGCACTATTCTTTCAAAGTAAATTAGATTGGAATAATGCATTAGAATCTTATGCTTCATTACATAGAATAAGTCCCTTTCATAGTAGTGGTCATTATAATATTGGTTTTATACATATGGAGTTAGGTCTTTATGATATAGCTACAAATAATTTTTCTGACGCTATTTATTCTAATTCTGAATTTTATGAAGCGTATTATTCAAGAGGTATATGCTTTGAGACTTTAGGAAACATAAAGCAAGCAGAATCTGATTATACTAGAGCTATTGAAATTAAACCTGATTACGAATTTGCAATTGAAGCGCTAAATAATTTAAGAAATAATAACATCATTTATAATTAATAACATGACATTACAAGAAAAGATAAATATTGATATTAGAGAAGCTATGAAAGAAAAAAATGCAGATAAGTTAGCTGCTCTAAGATCAGTGAAATCTGCTATTATGCTAGAAGCAACAAAAGAAGGAATTTCTCAGGTTTCAGATGTAATTTCTTTGAAGTTAATTGCTAAGCTAGTCAAGCAAAGGAAAGATTCTGCAATTATTTATGAAAATCAAGATAGACACGATCTTGCTGTTGACGAAATAAATCAGATGAAGTTTTTAGAATTTTATTTGCCTACTCAAATGAATGATGATGAAATAAAAATAGTTGTTAAAGAAGTCATAAGAAAATCCGGAGCTAATTCTATGAAGGATATGGGAAAGTGTATGGGGATTCTAATTGGTAAACTAGATGGTGTAGCTGATAGCGCTACAATTTCGAAACTAGTTAAGGACGAGTTGTCTTAGTGTGGTATGTTTAAAAAGTAGGTAAACTTATGTTTACCTACTTTTTTATTTTTATTTTACTTTATCAATTACTGATTTAAAGGCTTTAGGATGATTCATTGCTAAGTCAGCTAAAACTTTTCTGTTCAGTTCAATTCCATTTGCATGAATTTTACCCATAAATTGAGAGTATGACATGCCATATAGCCTACTTCCTGCATTAATTCTTTGTATCCATAGTGCTCTGAAAGTTCTCTTTTTATTTTTTCTGTCTCTGTATGCATACTGCATACCTTTCTCTACAGCATTTTTAGCAACTGTATGAACGTTTTTTCTTCTTCCAAAGTAACCTTTGGCTGCTTTTAAAATTTTGTCTCTTCTAGCTTTAGCTGCTACTGAGTTTACTGATCTTGGCATAATTTATTGTTTTTTGGTAGATAGTGGCTTAAAGCTCTTATTTGAACTAAATACCTGGTTGATAACCTTAGTTTAGTTTCATTATATTCCTAACTGTAATTTAATACTTTTTGTATCTGCTTTTGATACATATTCGGTTTTAGTCAGGTTGTGCTTTTGTTTAGTTTCTTTTTTTGTCAAGATGTGAGACTTAAACGCTTGCTTTCTTTTTAATTTTCCAGAGCCGGTTAATTTAAACCTTTTTTTTGCTCCAGCTTTTGTTTTCATTTTTGGCATTTTCTTTGTTTTTTATTTCTTCTTTTTTGGTGCAATAATCATTATCATTTTTTTTCCATCTAGCTTTGGCATTTCCTCAACTACTCCAAATTCTTCAAGAGCTTGTGCTAATTTTAAGAGGAGTATTTGTCCTTGTTCCTTGAAGATGATTGTTCTTCCTCTAAAGAAAACAAATGCCCTTACTTTTGCTCCATCTTTAAGAAAACTCTTGGCATGTTTTAATTTAAATTCAAAATCATGATCTCCAGTATTGGGGCCAAACCTTAACTCCTTTATTACAACTTTTTGTGCTTTACTTTGTATTGTTTTAAGTTTCTTTTTTTGATCGTAAATAAATTTCTTATAATCTATAACTTTACATACAGGAGGATCAACATTTGGTGAGATTTCAACTAGATCTAAATTAAGATTCTTTGCTATTTTTATTGCTTCGTCTAATGAACAAATTTTTGGTTCAACTTTATCTCCTACCATTCTGACAAATGCTGCTGTAATTTCTCTATTTGTTTTGTGTAATTTTTTTGGAATTACTCTACCTCTATATGGTCTTCTAATTGCGATCTTATTATTTTTTAATTATTAAACGTTATTAATTTATTTATTTCTTCTTTTATTAAATCTTTAAGCTCTGATGTTAACATGTTTCCTAAATTTTCTCCTCCATGCCTACGAACAGATATGCTTTCTTCATTTTCTTCTCTCTCTCCAACAATGATAATATAAGGCTTTTTAGAAACTTCAGCATCTCTAATTTTTCTTCCTGTAGTTTCAGCTCTAAAATCTATCGGGCCGCAAATATCGTATTTTTTTAGAAATTTAGATACTTTTTTTGCATAATCATGATATTTTTCACTAATAGGTAAAATAATAAACTGATCTGGTGCAAGCCATATAGGAAAATTACCACTACAATGTTCAATAAGAATTGCGACAAATCTCTCCATTGATCCAAATGGTGCTCTATGGATCATAACTGGTCTATGCTTTTGATTATCTGCACCTGTATATTCTAATTCAAACCTTTCTGGTAGATTATAATCAACTTGAATTGTACCAAGTTGCCACTCTCTAAAGAGTGCATCTTTTACCATAAAATCTAGTTTAGGTCCATAAAAGGCTGCCTCACCATATTCAATTACTGTTTCTAGCCCTTTTTCTTTGGCTGCTTCAATTATAGAATTTTCAGCTTTAGTCCAGTTTTCATCAGAACCAATGTATTTTATTTTATTTTTTGGATCACGTAATGAGATTTGAGCTTTGTAGTTTGAAAATCCTAGAGCTTTAAAAACATATAGTACAAGATCAATCACTGCTATAAATTCTTGTTTTACTTGATCTGGTCTTACAAATAAATGTGCATCGTCTTGAGTAAAGCCTCTTACGCGTGTCAGGCCATGTAATTCTCCAGATTGTTCATAACGGTAAACTGTCCCAAATTCAGCAAATCGAACTGGAAGATCTCTATACGAATATTGTTTTGTTTTGTATATCTCGCAATGATGTGGACAGTTCATTGGCTTTAAATAAAATTCTTCTCCTTCATTAGGTGTTTTTATTGGTTGAAACGAATCTTCCCCATACTTTTCATAATGACCAGAACAAACATATAAGTCCTTATTGCCAATGTGTGGGGTAATTACTGGTAAATATCCTGCTTGAGTTTGTGCTTTTTTAAGAAAATTTTCTAATTTTTCTCTTAATTGTGCTCCTTTAGGAAGCCATAACGGTAATCCTTGACCAACTTTTTGTGAAAAGGTAAAAAGTTCCATTTCCTTCCCAAGTTTTCTGTGGTCTCTTTTCTTCGCTTCTTCTAATAAATCAAGATGAGCAATAAGCTCTTTTTGTTTTGGGAATGATACTCCATAAATTCGTGTCAATTGTTTTCGCTTTTCATCTCCTCTCCAATAAGCTCCAGCAATATTTAATAATTTTACTGCTTTTATCTTACCTGTAGAAGGAATGTGAGGGCCTTTACAGAGATCAGTAAAATTACCTTGCTTATAGAATGTTATATCTCCATCTTTTAGTTCTTCGAGTAATTCTAATTTATATTCATCTCCCTTTTTATTGAAAAAATTTAGCGCATCTTGCTTTGAAATATAATATCTTTCAAAGGACAATTTTTGAGAAGCTAGTTCTTTCATTTTCTTCTCAATTTTAGGCAATTCTTCTAAAGTAAGAATATGATTTCCAAGATCAACATCGTAATAAAATCCATTATCTATAGCAGGACCTATTCCAAGTTTGACACCTGGGTATAGAGCTTCTAGTGCTTCAGCTAAGATATGAGCAGAGGAATGCCAGAAACTCATTTTACCTTCATCGTCATTCCAAGTGTGTAGAATTAATGATGCGTCTGTATTAATTGGTCGATTAACATCCCATACTTCACCATTAACGCTAGCACACAAGATATTTCTGGCTAATCCTTCAGAAATATTCATTGCAATATCCATTGATGATGTTCCTGGATTTACATTTTTAATGCTTCCGTCTGGTAAGGTAATATTAATCATTAATAAATTTTTAATTCACAAATATAGCAAGTAGATTCTATTTTAAGATGTATACTTAAACTAATATTTCAATTTCTAAAAGTGTAATATAAAAATTCTAATTACAAATATCATCTGTAGATTAATTAAAATATAAGCAGATTTTAGCTTTGTATTATGCCTGGGTTATATGCTTTTGTAATTGGGGCATTATTTGCTGCATTAATCCCCATCGAAATTACTTCTCTAGTTTGAGTAGGATCAATAATAGCATCTATCCACAGCCTAGATGCTGCATAAAATGGAGAAGTTTGCTCTTTATATTTCTTTGTAATGGTATCTAGTATTTTACTCTCATTTTTCTCATTAATTTTTTCGCCTTTATTTTTTAATGATGCTTTTTCAATCTGTAATAAAACTTTAGCAGCTTGTTCTCCTCCCATAACAGCTATTTCTGCTGTTGGCCATGCTACAATTAGTCTTGGGTCATATGCTTTTCCACACATTGCATAGTTGCCTGCTCCATAAGAGTTTCCGATAATTACAGTGAATTTTGGCACAACAGAATTTGCCATAGCATTTACCATTTTAGCGCCATCTTTAATTATTCCTCCGTGTTCTGATTTAGAACCAACCATAAATCCAGTCACGTCTTGAAGAAAAACTAAAGGTATTTTCTTTTGATTACAATTTGCAATAAATCTGGCTGCCTTGTCAGCTGAATCAGAGTAGATAACTCCACCAAATTGGGTTTCACCTTTTTTGTCTTTTATTATTTCTCGCTGATTAGCTACAATACCGACTGCCCAGCCATCAATTCTAGCATAGCCACAAATTATTGTTTTTCCATATCCTTCTTTATATTCATCAAAATCTGAATTATCTGAAAGACGTTTAATTATACTTTTCATGTTATATGGTTTTGCTCTATTTCTGTGAACTATACCATAAATCTCTTTTTCATTCATTTTTGGATTTACTGGTTTATTTCTATTAAAACCAGCCTTTTCATTACTTCCAATTTTATTTATAATGTTTCGTATTTTATCTAATGCATCCTTGTCATTTTTTGCTTTATAATCGGTAACTCCTGATATTTCGCAATGTGTTGAAGCTCCCCCCAAGGTTTCGTTATCAATAATTTCACCAATCGCAGCTTTTACAAGGTAACTTCCAGCAAGAAAAATCGATCCTGTTTTATTTACTATAAGTGCTTCGTCACTCATTATTGGTAAATATGCACCACCTGCAACACAAGCTCCCATAACAGCAGAAATTTGTGTAATTCCCATTGAACTCATCTTTGCATTATTACGGAAAATTCTTCCAAAATGTTCTTTGTCAGGAAATATTTCATCTTGCAAAGGAAGAAAAACACCAGCACTATCAACTAGGTAAATTATTGGCAGTCTATTTTCCATTGCAATTTCTTGCATTCTTAAATTCTTTTTAGCTGTAATTGGAAACCAAGCTCCTGCTTTTACAGTTGCATCGTTTGCAATTACAACACATTGCCTGTTACTTACAAATGTAATTCCGGCAACTACACCAGCTGATGGACATCCACCATATTCTTTATACATCCCATCTCCAGCAAAAGAGCCTATCTCTAAAAAATCTACATTGTTGTCTTTTAAGTAATCAATTCGTTCTCTTGCAGTAAGCTTACCTTTGTCGTGTTGTTTTTTAATTTTATTCTTTCCTCCTCCCAAACAAATATTGGCATGCTTTCTTTTCATTTCAGAGATAAGTAATCTCATCCTATCATCATTTTTATTAAATTCTAAGTCCACTATGTTTTTTTTTCAAAAATAAAGAAATGAAATTATAAATTGTATTATTAGGCTTTACTTATCAGAAAAATTAAATATTAATCTTAATTTGTAATTGATGAAGATAATCTAAACTTTCTGGGCCCATGTTGAAAAGTAAGTCAATTATTGATAAATTATTAATAAACTTATGTTTTTCCATAAAGACTTGATCATACTTTATAGTATTTATTTTTATTGCATTATTGTCTCTGAGATCAGTAAAATCTCCTGTTCTGTTATAAATAGAATTGTAGGTATTTGTAAATTTTATTTTTAATAATGCTAAAATTTCTTTTTGCAGATTATTATTAAAATCAATAAGATAGTCTTCTTTTTTTAGAAAATATGGCTTCAATTTATCTTTATAATATTCGAAAAATGGGGAGGAATTATATGATGAGATAATTGACTTCCAATGATTCTTTTGCCAATTTTCTGCATATGATATTTTAATGTTTGAGATTTTTGTTTGAGATTTTTTTTTACTATTTATTGGTATTGATAAGCTTAACCTACCATTTGTATTCATTATATCACACCTATTTCTAATGCTTTTTTTAATAAAATGCTCATGATATTCGATCATACTATTATTCTGCTTTAATAGAATCGCATAGTAGCTAATTGGAGCTAAATATGCTGTCGATAATAGAGGCTTATTTAACACTAGTGAATAAACGGTTCCATCTTACTTTCTTTAACCCTTTAGCATTTTTATCCCAACTCATCCAAATAAAAAGTGCTTTCCCTACTATGTGATTTTCTGGAACAAATCCCCAAAATCTACTGTCTGCCGAATTATGTCGATTATCACCCATCATCCAGTAATAATTCATTTTGAAAACATAATTTTCAGACAGTTTATCGTTAATATAAATTTGATTGTCAATTATTTCAAGTTTATTGTTTTCATATCTTTCTATGATATCTTTATAAATTAATAAATTAGTTATTGTTAAATCTACCTTGGCACCAGCTTCTGGAATTTTGATAGGACCGAAATTATCTATGTTCCAAGCGTAATTTTCATTGTGAGGAAAAATATAATTTGCAAAAACCCCTTTTTTTTCTACTTTTCTTTTTATTGAGCTAATATTTGAGAAACTTGCTAATGCATCACGATTTTCATTTGTTAGTGATAAGTTGTATTCATTTCTATTACGTCCACGCCCTCCTTCCGTGATATCATATTTTTCACGTAGAATATTTGGATTTAATCCAGTACCATTTGTCATAAGTTTGTAGTGCCATTGATTCTTAACTCCTTTAAACAATTCTTGTGCAGTACCATTAACTATTAATTCTGATTCAGTTAGTTCTAATATGTCACCAGGAATACCAACACATCTTTTTACATAGTTTTCTTTTTTGTCAATTGGTCGGCCCAGCTTCTCAGCCGGCCAATTAAAGACAACACAATCATTTCTTTTGATTTTTCCAAGCCCTTTCATTCTATGATACGGAAATTTCAAGGATTCTGAATATGATTTTATACCAAAAAAAGGTACAGTATGATGTACAAGAGGTACAGCTATAGGAGTCATTGGAACTCTAGGTCCGTATGCAACTTTACTAACAAATAAGAAATCTCCAATTAGCATTGATTTTTCCATCGAAGATGTTGGAATTGTATACGCTTCAATCAAAAAAGTACGTAAAATTGTAGCAGCAATTATAGCAAACCCAATTGCATCAATCCAAGATCTAAATTCACTTTTGCTCTTGCTCTTTTTTTTCTCTTTCTTTTTCCAAAACTGCCATGAAATTGTCTCCCAAAACAAAATATCACCAGCAATTAGAGGTACGAAATAAAGCCATTCACCCTCAATACTATATACAAATACACACCATATAATAGTTGCTAAAATAAATGAGATAATTTTAAATGACTTGCCAAGTAATTGCTTTATTGATTTCATATTTTTATTTGATTATATCATTCATATTAAACACACCTTTCTTTCCTATTATCCATTCAGCTGCTAAAATAGCACCTTTAGCGAAACCTTCTCGGTTTTTAGCTGTATGTTTTATTTCGATCTCATCATTTAATGATGAATAATTAATTCGATGTGTTCCTACAGTATCCTTAACTCGTTGACTTTTTACAGTTATATTTTTTTTATTTATGGTATCAATATCTTGTTTTAATGTTATTGATGTTCCACTTGGAGAATCAATTTTATCTGTGTGATGAATTTCATTAATAGTACAGTCATATTTATATTGTTGCATTAATTTAGCTAGAATTTTATTTAGTTGAAAAAAAATGTTAACTCCGATACTGAAATTAGATGAATATAGGAAGGCACCTTTTTTTTTGGTACATAAGTTTTCAATTTCAGATTTCCTATCCAACCAGCCAGTAGTTCCAGATATAACAGGTATATCACTACAAATCGCATGTGTAATATTCTTAAAAGCTGAATCAGGAGTACTAAAATCAATAGCAACATCTGCATTAGAAAGATCAAGGGTTTCAATAGATGTTTTTGAGTCAGAGCAACATACAATAGAATGTCCTTTTAGAGAAGCTAATTCATTAATTTTCTTGCCCATTTTCCCATTTCCTAATAGTGCTATTTTCATGTCTCAAAAGTATAAACTATATTGTTAATTTAATGAAAAAAATACAATTGATTAAAGATTGAATGATAATTGTATGCCAGAAGATTTAGAATGCATAAAATATATTGGTTTAATATTCATTGATAAATCTTCAGATACATCAAAACTAAAAAGATGTGCACTTACTGAAGCATCAATAATATTTAAAAGATAGGTTAGCGTAAATAGTAAGGTTGATACCTCACGATTTCTTCTGTAAAAATCTGTAAGTATTACTAAATCTTGATTTGAATATTCTCCTTGAAATTGATCAGTGTTATTATCATTATTTATTCTGTTTAAATAGGTGGATCTGTAGAGTTTATACTGATCGTTATTTTGTTTAATGTAATACGCAGATGCAATAAGTCCAGAATAAATTATTGGTATTTTCCAATATTTTTCAGTGTAGATTTGGCCTGCACCAGGAATTATTGCAGAATAAAGAGATGCTTTTTTAGCATTCTTACCTTTAAAACTTTGAGCGGACACTAATATGCTTAAGAAAAAGAAACACAAGAAAAGTGATTTTTTTTTCAAAATCAAATTATTTATTTAGAAGATTAATTAAATCAGTTAGCCCTTTGTCATTACTAAAAGGAATTATGAGTTTTCCTTTTCCATTTTCATTATATCTTAGTTCAAGGGAAGTATTAGTTTTCTTAGATAAATCATGTATAATTTTTTGATATTTAAATGGCACTGTATATTTAGATGGTTTAACTTTCGAAATTTGTTTGTATGTTTTTGATGAGAACTCTTTTGAGAGTTGTTCTACTTCTCTAACTGAGTAGCCATTTTCTATAATATCATAAAATAAATTAATTTGTGATTCCTCTGATTTAATGGAGACTAGTGATCTAGCATGTCCATTACTTATTTTACCATTTATTAATGCTTTCTGTATTTCGTTAGGTAGTTTTAGAAGTCGTAAAAAATTTGATATTGTACTTCTGTTTTTTCCAACTCGTTCACTACATTCTTCTTGTGTAAGATTTATTTCATCTATAAGTCGTTTATAACTTAGAGCAACTTCAATTGGATTTAGATTTTCACGTTGAATATTTTCAACCAAAGCCATTTCAAGCATTTGTTGATCATTAGCTATTCTAATGAATGCTGGTATTTTTGTAAGTCCTGCTAATTGAGATGCTCTAAATCTTCTTTCTCCAGAAATTAACTGATACTGTTGCTCTTTCATTTTTCTAACAGTTATAGGCTGTATAACTCCTAAATTTTCAATAGATGTAGCAAGCTCATTTAATTTTTCTACATTGAAATCTGTTCTTGGTTGGAAAGGATTAGTTGTTATGTGACTTAAGTTAACTTCATGAAATTTTCCTAAATTTTCTGCTGTTATCGTTTGGTTTTCTACTTTCGTATTTGATGAAATATCTGTAATATTAGTTCCTAATATTGATGCTAGCCCTCTTCCTAATGCTCCTCTCTCTTTGCCCATAAATATTATTTAGTAATCGTTAATTTCTGTAACAACTCATTTGCCAAATTAAGATAGTTTATAGCTCCCTTACTTGCAACATCATGAATAACTATTGTTTCTCCAAAAGATGGAGATTCACCTAATCTTACATTTCTGTGAATAATAGTTTTGAAAACCATGTCTTGAAAGTGAGTTTTAACTTCTTCAACAACCTGGTTTGCTAGTCTTAATCTAGTATCATACATAGTAAGTAGTAAGCCCTCAATTTGTAGGTCTATATTAAATCGTTGCTGAACGATTTTGATTGTATTAAGTAGCTTTCCTAGTCCTTCAAGAGCAAAATATTCACATTGAATAGGTACTATTACACTATCTGAAGCAGATAATGCGTTTAAAGTTAATAAGCCTAATGAAGGAGCGCAATCAATAATAATATAATCAAATTGATCTTTTATTAAAGTCAATGCTTTTTTCATTTTATATTCTCTTTCAATACTTTCAACTAGTTCTATTTCTGCACCAACTAAATTAATTGATGCTGGAAGTAGAAATAAATTTGGACTTTTAGTACTTATAATACAGTCACTAGTTTCTGCTTTGCCAATTAAGCATTCGTATATGCTGTTTGTAATGTTATTTGCATCAAAACCAACACCTGAAGTTGAATTTGCTTGCGGATCTGCATCAACTAACAAGACCTTCTTTTCAAGAACTCCTAAGCTTGCTGCTAAATTAATAGCTGTTGTAGTCTTTCCAACACCGCCTTTCTGATTTGCGATAGAGATTATTTTTCCCATTACTAGAATTAATTTTTAAAGTATAAAGGTAAGAGATATTTAGATGCTTTTAACTTATCGAGCTTAATAAATTATTAACAAATAGAAATCTTTTTTATGTTCTAAATTGAATTATTTTGAGTTTCATTGATTTTGTAGTAAATTCCTTTTTTCTGAATAAGATCCTCATGTGATCCGCGTTCAACTATTTCACCATTATTTAAAACTATTATATTGTCACAATGTTTAATTGTTGAGATTCTATGGCTGATTAGAATTGATGTTTTTCTTTTGGTTAATTTTTTTAAATTTCTTAATATTTTTTGTTCTTTTTTAGCATCTACAGCTGATAAACAATCATCAAAGATATATAAATCAGGATTTTTATAGAATGTACGTGCAATTGCTAATCTTTGTCTTTGTCCTCCTGAAAGCTTTACACCTCTTTCACCTATTATTGTATTGTAACCTTGTGAGAAGTTTGTAATTTCATCAAATATTTCTGCTTTTTTTGATGCGTTTATTATTTCTTGATCTGTTTTTTTATTTGAAGAGAATGATATGTTTTCGCTAATAGCGCCTGAAAATAAATATCCATCCTGAGGAACATATCCAATTGATGATCGTAGGTTGTAAAGATTTAGATCTTTTAAATCTTTATCTCCTAATGATATTTTTCCTCTGTTTGGGTCATATAATCTACAAACAAGATTTGCAATTGTTGATTTTCCGCTACCTGTTTTACCAAATATCCCAAGCGACTCCCCTTCTTTAATTACGAAATTAATTTTGTTTAGTGCTTTAATTTTTGTGTCATTATGGATAAATGAAACATTTTTGAAATGTAAATCACCCTCTATTTTTGAATTATTTTTAGATTTATTCTTAATTTCAGGCTTTATTAGTAAGAAGTTGTTTATTCTTTTTTGTGATGCGGCAGCTCTTTGAATTATTGATGTAATCCATCCTAATGAAGCAACTGGCCAAGCTAACATATTAACATATATAATGAATTCAGCAATATTGCCTGTTGTTATGTTTCCACTATAGCTTTCCATTCCACCAACGTAAATAATAAATATTGTACTCATTCCAATCATTGTGACAATTAATGGAAAGAAAATAGCTTCAATTTTAACTAGATTTATTTGTTTAGATGTGTATTGCTTACATGCTTTCAGAAACATGAGCCATGAATTTTTCTCATTGTTAAATGACTTTATTATCTTAATACCTGAAAATGTTTCTTGTGATATAGTCGTCAAGGCAGATAATTGTTCTTGTACTCTTTCACTCTTTTTATTTATTTTAGTACTTACTATATATATTAAGCAAGCTAAAATTGGTAGAGGAATTAGTACATATAATGTAAGTTTATGACTTACACTCATCATTTTGCTTATAACTAAGTAAAACAAAATCGTTGTATTGATACCATACATAATTGCAGGTCCTAAATACATTCTCACTCTGGTCACGTCTTCTGAAATCCTGTTCATTAAATCACCTGTTTTGTTTTTGTTGTAAAAACTAATACTTAAGTTTTGATATTGATTGTAGATTTCATTTTTTAAATCAAATTCAATTTTTCTACTCATAACAATTATCGTTTGTCTCATGAAGAACATAAACAGTCCTTTCAGCAATGCAAATGAGATTATAAGTGCACTGTATTTTATTAAAGTGAAATAAATCACTGAATTAGAGTTGCTATCTTTGCTAATATTTTCCGATACAAAATCAAATGCTTTTCTTACAAACTCTGCAGGATATAGAGCAAATAAATTAGCAATTAAAATAAATAATCCGCCAATTATTAGTGAATTACGATAATTCCAAAGAAATTTGTTAAGATATTTTAAGTTTTGCATGAATTGAGTAAATACTTTAAATGATTTGCCAAAAATAATAAGTAAATTCGCGACCGCTTTAAAAATATGATTTATTTCACATAGAATTTGAGTTATTAAATTAAATAAGAATAAAAACTGACATATTTATGAAAACAGCCAATTCACCAGTTACAAAGTCTAAAGATATTTTATCAATCAAAAAAATTATCGTTTCAGGACATGAAAATGTAGTGTATTGTGAAGATAAGGATACTGGTCTTAAAGCAATTATTGCAATTCATGATACAACACTGGGACCTGCTTTAGGTGGAACCAGGATGTGGAATTACTCTAGTAAAGAAGATGCTCTAAATGATGTTTTAAGGCTTTCTAGAGGAATGACTTATAAAGCAGCGATTTCTGGTCTTAAATTAGGAGGGGGGAAAGCTGTTATTATTGGAGATTCGAAAACCCAAAAAGATAAAAAATTGATGTGTAAATTTGGTCAATTTGTTGATAGTCTTAATGGAAGATATATAACTGCAGAAGATGTTGGTATGAACACTAAAGATATGGAGTATGTTAGGTCAGAAACAAAGCACGTTACTGGTATTCCTGAAAGTATGGGTGGTAGCGGGGATCCTTCTACTGTTACAGCTTACGGAGTTTACATGGGTATGAAAGCGGCAGCTCAATTTAAATGGGGTAACAATAATTTAAAAGATAAAAAAATATTAATTCAAGGTGTTGGTCATGTTGGGGAAAATTTGTTAATGCATTTAACAAATGAAGGTGCATCAGTGATTATTAATGATATAAATAAAGAACACCTAAGCAATATTTCGAAAAAATATAATGCTAAAATAGCATTAGATGAAAATATTTATGATTTAGATATTGATATTTATGCTCCATGTGCGTTGGGAGCAACTGTTAACCCTGATACAATAAGCAGATTAAAATGTGATATAATTGCCGGAGCAGCTAATAATCAATTAGCCGATGAAGATAGAGATGGAAAATTATGCTTAGATAAAGGAATCTGTTATGCACCAGATTTTCTAATAAATGCTGGTGGATTAATTAATGTTTACTCTGAAATTAATGGTTATGATAGAGATCATTCTATACAACAAACTAGAGAAATTTATGAAACAACATTGGAAATATTGAAAAAAGCAGATAATGAAGGTATTCCTACTAATGATGCAGCTCTTAAAATAGCTAAGCAACGAATATCTAATAAAAATAAATAAATTATTAATGCTTAGCAGAAGACATATTAGAATAAAGGTAATGCAATCTTTGTATTCCTTTCTATCAACAAAAGATAGCCAATTACCACTTGCTGAGAAAGCAATGCTAAAGCATTTTAATGAAGTTGTAGAACTTAAATTAGTTGTTTTATCTTTGCTTATTGAAATAGTCAAGTACGCGAATAATTTTTATGAAGATGGTAAAAAGAAACATCTTCCTAATTCCTCAGACTTAGATCCAAACACTAAATTTGTTAACAACAAAATTGTTTGTTTAATTAGAGAGAACGACTCTTTAATGACAAGAATTTCTAAAGTTTCAGGAATTTGGTTGAATAACGATCATGATATTGCACGTAAGTTATTTAATGTAATTATTAAATCAGATCTTTATATTAATTATTTAGGATCTCAAAACTTATCACTCAAATCAGAAAAGAAGTTTATTATTGATTTATTAAACGATTTTGTCCTAAATCATGAACTCGTCCATCATATTCTTGAAGAAAGAAGTATTTATTGGATTGATGATTTACCATTTATTGCAACTATTATTTTTGGTGATATTAAAGATGATTTAAACTTTAATCCAAGTTTAGCTTTTAAAGATAAAACAGACAAAGAATTTGCAGTAGCTCTTTTTAGAAATACAATAGTTAATAATTCAGATTACGAAAAAATTATTGAAAAATTTGCTAAAAACTGGGAGCTAGATAGAATAGCTAAAATGGATCAACTTTTTCTTAAAATGGCTTTCGCAGAGATATTATTAATGCCAAATTTACCTGTGAAAGTATCAATGAATGAATACATTGAAATCTCAAAATATTATAGCACAGAAAAAAGCAAATTATTTGTTAATGGTTTGTTAGATAATTTTGTAAAAACTTTTACTAGAGATGGAAAGATTAAGAAATCAGGAAGAGGATTAGTTTAATGAATAAAGATATTATGAAATTAGTTTACATTTGTTTTCTTGCTATTGCTTTTACTTCTTGTTTAAATGATAATAGTGAAAAAATAACTGTTGATTTAGTTCAGAATCCTACTTCTGCTAAACAACTACAAAAAGATATTAAAGCTCCCATTATATCAATTATGAAGGATTTTTTTGATTTTGGAGAGCTTAATCAGAATGAATCAATTAAGACTGAATTCATAATCAAAAATATAGGAAATGCTCCACTGTTAATAAGATCAGTTAAAGCAAGTTGTGGTTGTACTGTTCCGGAATGGCCTAAAGAATTAATAGATGTTGGAGCTACAGCAAAAATAAAAGTTACATTTAATAGTGGTAGCAAAAAAGGAAAACAAAACAAAACAATTACCTTGGTAACTAATGCAATTCCAAGTACCAAGGTTTTATTAATTAAAGGAACTATATTAGTCCCCTAAATTTTTTTAATATGATATTATTACAAGCAACTGGTTCAGGTATGAGTTCATTAATTATGTTTGGAATGATTTTTGCGGTCATGTATTTTTTTATGATCCGTCCACAAATCAAGAAACAAAAAAAAGAGAACGAATATCGTTCAAATCTTAAGAAAGGTGATCGAGTTATAACTATAGGAGGTATTCATGCTAAGATTACAGAAGTTAAAGATGAAACCTTACTGGTTGAGGTTACTTCAGGAGTCTTTTTGAAAATTGAAAAGACTGCTGTCTCTATTAGCAGAAAAGCTGAAATTGATCAAAAATGATTGCAGATAACTTAAAAAAACTATTGATTTTTTTTAAGTTATCAATAACTAACAAGAAATTCAGTTCTTATTTTTTTTTCTTTATAGTTTCTTTATCATTTTGGTTTCTTACAGTGTTGTCAAAAACACATGAAACAACCATAGTTATTCCTGTAAATTATTATAACTATCCAAATGATTTGATCGCAGTTGATTCTCTATTAGATTATATTGAAGTACGTGTTAAGTCTTCTGGAATTTCAATTGTAACATTTAATCTATTTAATAATTCTCAGATAGATCTAAATTTAAATTTGGCTAATTCGAAGCCAAAAGGTAATAATACTGAACTATTTTTCAATCTTAATTCAAATCGACAGAAAATTTCTTTTATTCTTGGTCCCTCTTTTGAGATATTGGATGTCAGTCCAAGTAAAATAAATTTAAATTTTGCTAAACGAGCAAATAAATATGTGCCAATTGACTTAGAATATGATATCACTTTGAAACAATCATTTTGGTTCTCTTCTAAAATTTCGATGAGTAGTAACAAAGTTCTTATTTTTGGCGAACAAGATGCATTAGATTTAATTGATAATATTTCAACATCTAAATTAGTAATTACTAATTTAGATACAAGCTGTTTTAGAAGTGTTCCATTAAATATTCCAGAAGGAATATTTTGTAATTCATCAGATGTTTTTGTTGATATTAAAGTTGGTTCTTATGTTGAAGATAATATCTTAAAAAAAGTTAGTATTAGAAATCTTGAAGCAGATTATAATTTAAAACTCTTTCCTAGCAATGTTGTAATTACTTTGCGAGTTTCTAAAGAGAATTTTTCTTTATTAGAAACTGATTTTTTAGAAATATTTGTTGATGCAAGTAGATTAATGAATCAGAAATATCTAGAGGTAAAATTTGAGAAATTACCAAATGGTGTTAAAATAGAACGAATTTACCCTAACCAACTAGAGTATCTTTTAATTAAGGATTAGTTATCTCACAACTTATTGCATAATGATCAGAAAGTATTAAATTATGAGTTTTGAAGTTTATGCTATTTATATGTTTATCATGCATTATGTAGTCAATTCTCAATGTAGGGATTTTCACATAAGAATTTCCTGTTCCTTTTCCTGAAAGACAAAATGCATCAGATAATTCTCCTTTTATTTTATTGTAAGAATATGACATAGGTGTGTCATTAAAGTCTCCACACAAAATAACAGGGTAGGGGCTTGAGTCTATGTGCTTACGTATTATTGAGGCCTCATTTGCTCTCTTTTTAAAGCTGACTCTCATACGCTCAGAAATACCAAGTAGTCCTTTTTTTATTTCACTTTTTTTTGGTCTATATATAAAAGAATAATCAGATGAATTAAACCAGTTGCTTGCTAAATGTAAGTTATATACTCTTAAAGTATCTTCTTTAACTACAATATCAGAAAAGATACATATGTTATTCATTTTTTCACCTTTAATTGTAACTGTTTCTTTGTTGATTTGGTTGTATTTACTGTAGATAGCCATATGCGATTTGCTTTTCATATTTTGATTTCCAAGATGATAGTATTTGTAATTTAAAGAAGGTATTGTATCTTTTACAAAAAACTCTTGAATACAGACTATATCAGCTGACTCTTTATCAATAAAGTTAGAAATTTTATTGTATACCTTATCTTCATCTAACCAATTATACTTGTTAAATAATCGTACATTATAGGATAGTATTTTTAGATTTGATTTTTCTTCATTTTGTTTTTTTGAATTCAAACCAATAAAACTACTAACATTACTAATTCCAAAAAGTAGAATAATAATATTAGGCCAAACTTGTCTTTTTAATCCTACTAGCCAATAGATTAAAAATAAAATGTTGATCAGGTATAAGATTGGGTATAATAATCCAGTAAAAGATATTGGCAAGAAAGCATTTGGGTTTATAAACTTTGATAAGTATGAAAGTACCAGCAAAAATAAACTTATTGAATTAAGTAAAAACAGGAATTTATTTATAATGGATAATTTTTTCATTTACTTTTTACTTGCTTTGAATAGAAGGGCTTTCTCTTCTTTGCTCAAGCTATCATACCCTGAATTTGCAATTTTTTCTAGAATTTCGTCAACTTCTTTCTGAACTCTTGATTTATTTGAATTGTATTCATAATCAGTTTTTGGTCTTCTGTGAACTGTCTTTAGATTGCTTTTTGGTTTAAATGTGTTTGACAATTTTTGAAGAAAAGATGAAAAATTATCACTAATATCTCTTCCTTTCCTTATTTGATAAATATAGAAATATCCAAATATTGCACCACCAATGTGTGCAATATGCCCACCCGCATTTTCTTTTGGAATACTTAAAATATCCATAGTGATCATAAAAATTGCAATATATTTTAATCTTATAAGTCCAAGAAAAGGGATTTGAACAGTATAGTTAGGTACGTATGTCGCAACAGCTATCATTATAGCATATACAGATGCGGACGATCCGACAGCTAAAGCATTTACTGCAAATGGTTTAAATACAGGAATATAATTATACAATAAAATAAAAAAAAGTCCACCACTTATTCCTCCAAAAACATATGTTGTTAAAAGTTGTTTTGAATTTAAATATTGTAAAAATAACTTACCGCCAAAGTGTAACCAAATTAAATTGAAGAATAAATGTAATAATCCACTATGTAAAAACATATATGTGATTAATGACCATGGTTGATTTATAAGTGTTGTTAGGCTTGCAGGTAGGTATAACTTTCGAACAAATAAATAAATATCTGTTTGGAACATATATCCGAATAGAGCAATAATGTTTATTACAACAAATACAATGATGTTTATATAGGTGAGTTTATTTACAATTGAACCCTTAGTATATTCAGCCTTAAAGTTATTAAATGCTTTTTTCATTAATAGAATTGTGTATTATTTTTTTGCCAATATTTCAATAATAAATAACCAAATAACATACCACCTAAATGAGCAAAGTGTGCAACATTGTCGGCTGGATTATTACTTATTCCGGCATAAAGTTCTAAAGCACCATAAATAATAACAAAGTATTTTACTTTTATAGGTATTGCAAAGTAAATGTACAGTAATGTGTTAGGGAACAACATTCCAAATGCTAAAAGAATTCCAAATAGTGCACCTGATGCTCCAACAGTTGGAGTGGATACTAATTGAGTTAATCGTAGTGAGTTTATATTACTTGTGTTATACAGTCCTTTTTTAGCTAAGTCTAACATTTCAGAAGATTCTGCTAATTGAAAAATTTGGTATTGAATAACAAATATGTGTATTGCAGCAGCTCCTAAAGCTGTAATTATATAAAAAGTTAAAAATCGTTTTGCTCCCCAAATATTTTCTAATGTCTTCCCAAACATCCAAATTGCAAACATATTAAAGAAAAGATGTGTAAAATCTCCATGCATGAAAAAATGAGTAATTAGCTGATGCGGTCTAAAATTTGGTGATTGAAATTGATGAAGTGCTAGTAATTTATTTAGGTCAATACCAAAATTATCTAAGGTTATTGTTGCGAAAAATAATAGCCCATTAATTATAAGAAGGTTTTTAATTATCTCGGGTAATTGACTAAATGAAGTTGGTCTAAACATTTTAAAAATATTTTTCTAAATCTGATGTTCTTAAATTTATCATTGTTCTCTTTTTGCTAGGGCATACGCTAGGGGTTTCACATTTAAGTAACTCTTCTTTTATCATTCTTTGTTCATCGTTGCTGAGTTTTTTTTGTTTTGAAATTGCTAAAGATATGGCTAATGATTTAGCTAGATTATTTTTAACATCTAACTTGATGATATCACTACTTTTATTTTGTTCAATAATATTTTCAATTAAAGGCTGTAAATTAATCTCTTGACACTCACTTGGAATACCATCAAAGACTAATTCATTTTTTTCTATTTTAAATAAAAACCCTATTTTATTAAGTTCCGTTCTTATACTAGATACAATTTTGATGTCTTTAGTGTTTAGTTTGATACTTTTTGCAAATAATAATGTTTGTGATTTTGATTTTTCATTTTTAAATGCATTTTTATAATATTCAAATAATATTCTCTTGTGTGCTCTTCTTTGATGGATAAGTAAAAGACCATTATCGTTTGGATAAACTATATAGCAATTTCCAATTTGAAATGTTTTTTCAATCTTTTTCTCTGTGAATTCTTTTATGAGATTTTCTTGTAAATACTCGCTATTATCATCATAGTTATTGTTCTTTTTGTTGTTAAATGGATTATAATTCGAATCAACTTTAATAATAGGTTCTTTAATGTTTTTAGGTTTCCTTAAACTAGTGTCTATGTCAAATGCTTGCTCTTGTGAAAAATCAATAGATGGTGCAATGTTATATGATCCAAGTGACTTTTTAACTGTTGCTCGTATTATTGCATAAATAGATTTTTCATCTTCAAATTTAATCTCTGTTTTGGTTGGATGAATATTTATATCTATTAAATTCGTATCAATACTTAAGTTTATAAAGTAAGAAGGAAAATAATTTTGAGGTATAACTTCTTCAAATGCTTTTTTAACAGCATGATTCAAATAATTATTTTTGATAAATCTATTATTAACAAAGAAATACTGTTCTCCTCTTGTTCGTTTAGCAGATTCTGGTTTTCCAATGAATCCATTTAATTTCACAAGTGAAGTTTCTTCCTCTAAAGGTACTAAACTCTCATTTTTTTTATTGCCAAAAACATTGACAATACGTTGTCTGAAATTTGATTGAGGCAGATGGTAAAGTTCATTGTTATTATTAAAAAATTGCATTTTTACCTTTGGGTTCGCTAACGAAACTCTACAGAACTCTTCTGTAATATGTCTGAGCTCTACCTGATCAGATTTTAAAAAATTCCTTCTTGCTGGTACATTGTAAAATAGATTCTTAACTTTAATTGATGTCCCATTTGCGGATGAACATTCATTATTCTTCTTAATCTCACTTCCCTCAATTATTAATAGAGTTCCTAATTCATCTTCTGTTAATTTTGAGTTAAGTTCAACATGAGATATTGCTGCAATAGATGCCAATGCTTCCCCTCTAAAACCCATACTTTTAATGTTGAATAGATCATTTGCATTTTTTATCTTTGATGTTGCATGACGCTCAAAACAAATTTTTGCATCTTCTTTGCTCATCCCACATCCATTATCAATGATTTGTATGAGTGTTTTTCCAGCATCTTTAATATATAGTTTGATTTCGTTTGCTCCTGCGTCTAATGCATTTTCAAGTAGCTCCTTAACCGCTGAAGCAGGTCGTTGTATTACTTCTCCAGCTGCAATTTGATTTGCAACATGATCTGGTAGCAATTGTATAATATTCAAGGTGATTTAAACTTAATTAGTGATAAAAATGAGTGTAAGCAAAGATAAAATAATAATTAAAAATATAATTCTAATATTTCTTCCTTTTTGTTGTTTAATTGTTGACTTAGAAGTAAACTTTATTTTTTTATTAATATGAGTATTTTTTTTATATATCCGTTCTTTTCTTTCATCATAGTATCTTGGTTTGAAAATAAATTCTTTAGGATTTTTACTATTGAAAAATGATGGAAGTTTTGGTGCTCTCATATTACAAAAGTATTAAAATTTAAAAGTTAATAAGTCATATATTTATTATTGTTAATATGTTTAAATATAATGATCAATTTTTAATTTTACAATAATGTTTAGATATATTTTACTAATAATATTTTTTACAATTTCATCTTTGTTCACAAAGAATCTTTTTGCTAAAGATAATGCTGTTTTTTTGAATGAAAATAGTGAATGGGCAGACAGTATTATGTTATCACTTTCTGAAGATGAACGAATTGCTCAACTGTTTATGGTTGCAGCTTACTCTAATAAGGGTGAGCAACATAGAGATGAAATAGAATATTTGATTAGAAGATATAAAATTGGCGGATTAATGTTTCTTCAGGGCGGACCTGTAAGACAAGCTAAACTTACAAATTATTATCAATCTATATCCAAAACACCATTAATGATTGCTATTGATGGTGAATGGGGCGTTTCAATGAGATTAGATTCTTGTCTTAGATTTCCTTGGCAAATGACTCTAGGAGCAATTGAAGATAGTTCTTTAATTTATCAAATGGGTGTTGAAGTTGCTCGCCAATGTAAGATGTTGGGAATACATATCAATTTTGCACCTGTTGTTGATGTAAACTCAAATCCTAATAACCCTATTATAAATAATCGATCATTTGGAGAAGATCCTTACAACGTTGCTAAACTTGGCTTAGCATATATGCACGGAATGCAAGACAACAATGTGCTGGCATGTGCAAAACATTTTCCTGGACATGGTGATACAGACACTGATTCACATCATACTTTACCTGTTGTCAACCAATTAAAATATAGATTAAAAGAAGTAGAGTTAATTCCTTTTCAGAAAATGATTGATAATGGATTAGGCTCTGTAATGGTTGCTCATTTATCAATACCGTCACTAGATCCAGCTAAGAATACCCCTGTATCTTTATCTTCAAAAGTTGTAAATGGATTATTAAAGACAGAGATGGGTTTTAATGGACTTTCAATAACAGATGCACTAAACATGAAGGGGGTGAGTAATTTCTATTCTCCAGGCATTGTTGATGTCAAGGCTTTACTTGCTGGAAATGATGTATTACTCTTTGCTGAAGATATTCCAAAAGCAATTAATGAGATAAATAATGCAATAAAAAGTAATTTAATAACACAATCAGAAATAGACGAAAGATGTCATAAAATATTAATGGCTAAGAGGTGGTTTGGTCTTGATTCTTATAAACCAGTGGATGAATCAGCTATTAATGATAGCATTGTCTTAAGAAAAACAGAGCTTTTAAATAAAAAGTTGATTGAGTCTTCATTGACTTTATTACAAAATTATGATGGATTAATTCCCTTGAAAAGGTTAGATACTTTAAAGCTAGCATCAATATCAATTGGTGCAGATGTAGAGCCATTTCAACAAATGCTATCTAATTATGCTTCAATTACCCATTTTTCAATTCCTGAAAAATTTTCTCTTTCTCAGAAAGTTGAGCTTTTAAATAAATTGTCAGAGTATAATTTAGTTATCGCTAGTGTCCATAAGTCTAATGCTAATGCTTGGAAACCATATAAGATTTCTAGAGAAATTGATATGCTTTTGCAGGCAATTTCATTACAATCTAAGATTATCGTAAATTTATTTGCTAATCCATACAGTATCAATTCTTTTTTAAGAGTTAGGAATTTTGATGGTCTGATTTTGTCATATCAAAATAGTAATTTGTCACAGAAACAAACAGCTCAAGCAATTTTTGGAGGGATTGGTATTAGTGGCAAAATACCTGTATCTACAAAGCATTTTAGTTTAAGTTCTGGAATGAGAACTGAATCTATAAGAATGAGTTTTTGTATGATTGAAGAGGTAGATGTTAGATCTGATTTAGTTGTCAAAATAGATAGTATAGTTGAGAATGCAATTTTAGAGGAAGCTACGCCTGGCTGTCAAATTTTAATTGCGAAAGATGGAAAAGTTTTTTTTAAAAAATCATATGGATATCATACATATGACAAAAAAATAAAAGTGCAAAATTCTGATGTCTACGATATTGCATCCATAACTAAAATTGCTTCAACCGTTCCTCTCTTGATGCAAATGGTTGACGAAGAAAAGTTAAATTTGAATGATAAACTTGGTCAATATTTAGATCTTGATTCTTCTAACAAAGAGTTTTTAAAAATACGTGATGTGTTAGCCCACCAAGCTGGACTTCTTGCATGGATTCCTTTTTATAAACAAACATTATTTAAGGATTCTACTTCAGGCATTATGAAGCTTAGAGATACACTATATAGTAAAAAGTACAGTCAAGAATTCCCTATCGAAGTTGCAAGAAATATTTATCTACATTATTCATTCACAGATAGCATCCTAAAACAAATTGTAGAGACAGATTTATTAGATAATAAAAATAAATATTGTTATTCTGATTTAGGTTATTATTTACTGCAGGAGATTATAGAGACTAATTTTCCTGATGACAGGAAATTAAATGAATTGTCGGCGGATTTTTTTTATAAGAGGTTAGGGATGGAAAATCTAGGGTTTAATCCTCTACAAAGATTAGATTCATCAAGAATAATTCCATCTGAAATAGATTTTGAATTTAGGAGTCAGGTTCTAAAAGGTTATGTACACGATATGGGTGCTGCAATGAAGGGTGGTGTAAGTGGTCATGCTGGTCTTTTCTCTAATTCGAATGACCTTGCAAAGTTAATGCAACTATTTTTGCAAAATGGTGAATATGCACAAGAAAGATATATTTCTGAGGAGGTAGTGAATGATTTTACAAGATATCAATTTCCTGAAAATGATAATAGAAGAGGGGCTGGGTTTGATAAAGCGAGATTAAAAAATCAAGAAGGTGGTCCAGCAAGTGATAACGCCAGTGAATTTGGTTTTGGTCATTCTGGCTTTACGGGAACATTAGCCTGGGCAGACCCTGAAAGTAATTTAGTTTATATATTTTTATCAAACAGAATTTATCCTCACTCTTCAAATAAGAAATTAATTTCTATGAATATTAGAACAGAGATAATGAATATTATTTATGAAAGTTTACATGCAAGATAATTTAAGAATTGGTATCGTTTGTTATCCCACATATGGTGGTAGTGGAGTTATTGCAACTGAACTTGGTATTGCACTTGCTAATTTAGGTCATCAGGTACATTTCATTTCATATGATAAACCGTTCAGGTTAGATTTATTGTCAGCAAAAATATTTTATCATGAAGTTACAATTCCTGATTATCCTCTTTTTGAATATACTCCATATGAGCTTAATCTTACTTCTAAATTAGTAGATGTCGCGATTAATGAAAAGTTAGATTTACTTCATGTTCACTATGCTATTCCACATGCAAGTGCAGCAGTCAATGCCAAGAAGATATTAGAGACCTATGGCATAGATTTACCTATTGTTACAACATTGCATGGAACTGATATAACTCTATTGGGAAAAGATAAATCTTTTAAGCCTGTTATTGAATATGCAATTAATATGTCAGATGTAGTTACTGCTGTTTCAGAAAGTCTAAGGTCTGAGACACTTGAACATTTTAATGTCAAAAATCATATTGTAACCATACCTAATTTTATTGATTTAAGTTTATATGACATCAAAAAAAATAATCTTCATAGATCTAATTATGCTAAAATAGATGAGGTTTTAATTACTCATGTATCTAATTTTAGAAAAGTAAAACGGGTTTATGATGTGATAGAAATATTTGAAAAAGTATCTAAAGTGATATCGGCAAAATTATTAATGGTAGGAGATGGGCCTGAAAGATTAGCTGCCGAGCAACTTTGCCGAGCAAAAGGCCTAACTAATAAGGTTAAATTTTTGGGGAAACTAAGAGATGTTGAAAAAGTACTTATTATATCAGATGTCTTTGTTTTACCTTCGTCTACAGAAAGTTTTGGTTTAGTTGCTCTTGAGGCTATGGCTTGCGCTACTCCTGTAATCTCAACAAATAGTGGGGGTATATCTGAAGTTAATATTGATGGTAAAACAGGTTTTTTATCAGATGTTGGCGATGTCAGTAAGATGGCTAATGATACGGTTAAATTACTTGAAGATAAAAACTTGTTAGATAAATTTAAACATAATGCATTAGTTCATTCAAAATCTTATTCACTCTATAATATTTTACCACAATACAATAGAATTTATAAAGAATTATGTCAATTGAAAAAAAACAAATAAAAGTTGGAGTTACTGGTGCAATTGGTGCAGGAAAGACTTTTGTTTCATCAATTTTTGAGAAATTAGGATTTCCGGTTTTTAACTCTGATATTGAAGCCAAGAAGTGTATGCAAAGTGATGTCTACTTAATAGAACAGATTAAAGTTGTTTTTGGAGATAAGGTTTATGAGAACAACATTTTGCAAAAAAATATTTTATCAGAAATTATTTTTAATGATAATGATAAGTTAAAATCACTTAATCACTTAATCCATCCAGTTGTTTCTAAAAATTTTATTAATTGGTGTGGAAATCAAAATTCAGATATAATAATTAAAGAAGCAGCCATTTTATTTGAAAGTGGCTCGAATAATATTTTAGATAAGATTATTTGTGTTTCTGCAAAAGAGGATATTAGAATCAAAAGGGTAATGTCGCGTGATAAATGTGATAAAAATCATGTGCTATCTATCATGAGTAAACAAATGACTCAGAAGGAGAAGGAAAAATTATCAGATTTTATAATTATTAACGATGATAAAAAGCTACTAATGCCTCAAATTATTGATGTGATTACAAAAATAAGTTAGTATCACCTTTTCCTTTACGTGTAACTACAGCAATATTATTTGTACAGTTTACAATTGTAGAGGGAATACTTTCGCCATATCCATCAGAAATAACAATATCAACTTTCTTGCCTAAATATTCATGTATTAAAACAGGATCAGTACTGTATTCTATTAACATATCTGGATCTTTTACTGATGTTGTTGCTATTGGATTACCCAGCTCTTTTACTAGTTTTCTTGCAATATTATTATTCGGTATTCTAATTCCAATTTCTTTTTTTTTATTTTTAAAAATCTTAGGAATGCTAGTATTTGCATTTAGTATAAACGTATAGGGACCTGGAAGTGTTTTCTTCATTATTTTATATGTGTTAGTATCTAAGTGTTTGGTGAAATTTGAAATATGACTCAAATCATAACAAATAAATGAAAGATTATGTTTTTTGATATTGAGATTCTTAATCTTACATAGTCTTTCCATTGCTTTCTTGTTGTAGATATCACATCCAATTGCATATACAGTGTCTGTGGGATATACTATTACGCCTCCTTGTTGTAAGCAATCTATTGCAAGCTTGATTAATCTTGGGTTAGGATTTTCTTTATTAATATTTAGCAGCATTAGCTAATAAAATATTGAATAATAAAATAAAGTATTGCTAAATCTAAAAAAAGTAGAATTCCAAATACTGTGGGATTTAGATTATACATTTCCTTAAGTTTTTGCCAAAAATCATCCATATTGCTAAATTATCAAATTCAAATTTGAATCATCTATTTTTTTAATTCTAAAACAACAATGTTTTCTACATGATGAGTTTGTGGAAACATATCTACAGGTTGAATATATGATACATTATACAGTGGATTTAATAATTCTATATCGCGTGCTTGGGTTGCTGAATTACAGCTGACATAAACAATACGTTTAGCTTTAATATTAAGTAATTGCTTGACTACATTTTTATGCATTCCATCTCTAGGTGGGTCTGAAATAATTATATCAGGAAATCCATTTTTATTTACAAAATCTTCTGAGAAGATATCTTTCATGTCACCAGAGTAAAAGTAGCAATTATCTATATTATTTGTTTTTGCATTTTCTTTTGCAGCAATAATACCTTCTTCAACTGAATCAATACCAATTACTTTTTTTACCGATTTGGCAATGTATTGAGCAATTGTTCCTGTACCAGTATACAAGTCATAGACGATGTCGTTTCTACTTAGATTTGCTAATTCTTTTGTTTTTTTGTACAAAACTCTTGCTTGTTTGCTATTTGTTTGGAAAAATGATTTAGGACCAATTTTAAAGAATAGTCCATCTATTTTTTCTGTTATATGGTCTTTGCCACTAAAGCAGATGACTTCTTGATCGTAAAATGTGCTATTTGCTTTTTTATTAATGACATAAAGAAGTGATGATATTTCAGAAAAATTATCTTTAATATGTTGCATAACGCTATTAATTTTTTTTATGTCATCTTCATAAAATTGAACCATTACCATTATTTCATTATTGGATGAATTTCTAATCATGAGGTTTCTAAGTAATCCTGTTTGATTTCTAATATCAAAATAGGTTAGATTATGTTTGTCTGAGAATTTTTTAACAGATATTCTAATAGCATTAGAAGGTTCTTTTTGTAAATGACATTCATTAATATTGATTACTTTGTCAAATAATCCTGGTACATGAAATCCAAGTGCGTCTTTGTTTTCTATACTTACTTTAGATTTAATTTCTTCAGTAGTTAACCATCTTTTATTTGAAAATGTAAATTCCATCTTGTTTCTGTAATTGTATATGTCATCACAACCTATAATATCTGTATAGTTTAGTTCTTTTGTTTTACCAATTCTACTGATATTATTAAGTACCTCTTTTTGTTTAAACTCTAATTGAGAGTCATAATTCATGTTTTGCCATTTACATCCTCCACAAGTTCCAAAATGTTCGCATTTCGGAGTAGTTCTATTTTTTGAAAAAGTATTTATTTTAGCTACTCTGGCTTGCCAAAGTTTTTTTCTCTTCTTATAAACTATTATATCACAATTATCTCCTGGTACTGCTCCGTCAACAATTATTACTCTTCCGTCATTTTTGGCAATTGATTTACCCTTATTTGCTGTATCAATTATTTCAATATTTTCTAACAATATTTCCTTTCTTCTTTTTTGTTTTTCCATATTACAAATGTAATATTTACGTATTAAAACTACTATATTTGCAAAATAGAAAATCACATAAAAATGAAGATATCATCAGATTATATTGAACTAGAAAATAAATATGGTGCACATAATTATCACCCCCTTCCAGTTGTTCTATCTAAAGGAGATGGAGTATTCGTATGGGATGTTGAAGGAAACAAATATTATGATTTTTTATCATCATATTCTGCTGTTAATCAAGGACACTGCCATCCAAAGATTATTAATGCACTTAAAGATCAAGCAAGTGTTTTAACTTTAACATCAAGAGCTTTTCACAATAATGTTTTAGGTGAGTATGAAAAATACATGACAGATTTATTTGGCTATGATAAGGTGTTGCCAATGAATACAGGTGTTGAAGGAGGTGAGACAGCAAATAAATTGGCTAGAAAATGGGGTTACAATATTAAAGGTATTGAAAAGAATAAAGCAAGAATTATTTTTGCTAAAGGAAATTTTTGGGGTAGAACACTTGCTGCGATTTCAAGTTCTGATGATCCTGTTTCCTATGAAGGATTTGGTCCCTATATGCCTGGATATGATTTAATACCATATAATAATTTAGAATTATTAGAAAAGGAACTTAAGGATCCAAATGTGTGTGCTTTTATGGTTGAACCTATTCAAGGTGAAGCAGGTGTAGTTGTACCAGATGTTGGTTATTTAGCAGGGGTGAGAAAATTATGTACTAAGTATAATGTGCTTTTTATAGCTGATGAGGTTCAGACAGGCATAGGAAGAACAGGAAGAATGCTTGCTTGTGATTTTGAAGATGCTAGGCCCGACATCTTAATTTTAGGCAAGGCTCTTTCAGGCGGTGTCTTTCCTGTATCAGCTATTTTAGCTGATGATGAAGTTATGCTATGTATAAAGCCTGGTGAGCATGGTTCTACTTTTGGTGGTAATCCTTTAGCATGCAAAGTTGCTATGGCTGCTCTTGATGTAGTTGTTGAAGAAAAACTTGCTCAAAAAGCTGAGCATTTAGGTAAAATATTTAGAGATAATTTACAAGCAGTTAATTCTGATATGATATCATTAGTTCGAGGTAAAGGCTTGCTAAATGCAATTATTATTAAACCCAAAGATGGAATTGAAGCATGGGATGTATGTTTAAAACTTAGAGATAATGGATTGCTTGCTAAGCCAACCCATGGTGATATTATTCGCTTTGCTCCTCCATTAGTAATTACTGAATCTCAACTTCTAGATTGTATTTCAATAATTAAAAATACTATTCTTTCTTTTGAATAAGATTCTAAAATGACTAAAGTTTCTGTTGAAGTTGATAAGATAGTTGAAAAATATTCTGTTGTCAGTAATCCATTTAAGAGAAGAGGTTATCAAGTACTAGGATATATATGTGTTGTTTTTGCAATAATTGGCATTTGGATTCCTGGCTGGCCAACAATTTCTTGGGCAGTACCTGCTGCTTTTTTATTTTCACTTTCTAATAAAAAATTATTTAAGTGGTCGTTATCAAATAAATTTTTTGGCAAAGAAATTCGAGAATATTATTTATCTGGTAAAACTTTAAGTAGGCATGTAAAGATATTAATAGTCGTTATGATTAGTGCTATGTCTTGCACATCTTCTTATCTTGTATGGTACATTTCGTCCAAAGGTAATGGGTCTTTACTTAGTCCATCTTCATGGAATGGAAAAGATGAATATGCATTTGGAGCGATAACAATTCTTATTGTTGGTTTTTTAGGTGTTTTATATATATTAACTAAAGTTAAGTCTAGACAATAATTTAAGTAATTATTTTTTTATTGAAAAAAAAGTATATTTGCTTAATAATATGAAAAGAATTCTTTCTAATATTGGCGTGATTATTTCATCTTTACTGGTACTATTGTTATCAATTGGTGTTAGTGTTTCTAAGATGAATTGCTCTATGGATAATAAGATATTTCTTGGAACTGAAGTTCCAAATTGTATGGAGAGTCAAGATAAATTAGCTGCTTTGCAAATAAAAAGTACTTCTTGTTGTAAAAAAACAGAATCAATTACTTCATGTTGCCCTCAAACTAATGACAATTCATGCTCTAGTGATACTCAATCTGTTCAATTTGATTTTGAAACACTCACATCTGTTTTTAGTTTAAAATTATTAAATCTAGAACTTCAGTATTTATTAGTTGTCTTTTATGATTCATATTCAGAAGAATTTATAGACAATTTAATATTTTACAATCATCTTAATAAAGGCTATTTAAGGCCATTTTTACCTAATTTACAATCGTTTCTTTTATAGAGGAGTTTAATTTAATTACGTATTAACTTTAAACTTTTAAAAATGAAAAAAATATTATTTTTTATAACCATTTTGGTTATAAACTTAAATCTAAATGCTCAAGATATAATTGGTAAAGTACTTGAATTAAATAGTGACGGTAGTATTAGTCCAATTTTTGGCGCTAATGTATATTGGGAAGAAACTACTGTAGGAACAACAACAGATGCTAATGGAAACTATACAATTAATGAAGCAACATCTTTTCCTGCTAGCCTAAGTGTAAGTTACGTTGGGTATACATATGATAGCAAGGAATTTATTAATAATGAATTTATTTTTTATTTAAAAAGATCTGTTGAATTAGATGAGGTGAATATTAGAAGTTCCGTAAATTCAACAAAGTATTCTGTTGTAAACTCATTAAATGTTCAGACCTTAACTGTTAATGAATTGCAAAAAGCTGCCTGTTGCAATTTATCTGAGAGTTTTAGTACAAATGCTAGCGTAGATGTTAGTTATTCAGATGCTATATCTGGAGCTAAGAAAATCAGAATGCTCGGATTAGATGGTAGATATGTTCAAATTACAAATGAAGGCATACCTTTAATAAGAGGGCTTGCGTCCTCTTATGGTCTTAATTATGTGCCTGGCACTTGGATTGAGTCAATTCAGATTATAAAAGGATCAGGTTCCGTAGTAAATGGATTTGAATCATTTACTGGACAAATAAATTTAGAATATTTTAAACCAAGTACAGCAGATAAAATGTATTGGAATGTATATGCAAATTCCGGTCAAAGGTTCGAGAATAATCTAGCTCTTAAAAAGATATATGAAAAATGGAGTAGTAATTTATTTACACATTTTTCTTATCATAATAAAGAAATAGATGAAAATAATGATGGTTTTATGGATATGCCTCATTTAAAGAATTTTAATGTTTTAAATCGTTTTCTATATGAGGGTTCTAATGTTTTTAGAGCTCAGTTATTTGTGAAAGCAATGTATGAGGATAGGGAGGGTGGTCAACTTTCTAATTTTCTTAATCCTTACAAAATCGATATTCATAATGATATAATTGAAATTGGGACAAAAACTGGAATTCTTCCAGATGAAGATCAAAGAAGCATTGGTTTACAAACTTCTTTCAGAAGACATAATCAAGAAGCTCAATTTGGAGATAAATTATATAATGGTTTGCAAGAAAGTGTTTATCTTAATCTAATTAGAGATGTTAAAATTAATAATAATACTTTCAGATATGGACTTAACTATAATGCAGATAGATTTGAAGAAAGTTTTAATGATAGTCTTTTCAACAAGATTGATTTAATTACAGGTGTATTTTCAGAGTACAACCTTAAAATTGATGATTATTTTATTTTAGTTGCTGGATTTCGAGCAGATTATCACAATAATTCTCAATATCATTATTCGCCTAGAGTTAATGTTAAATACAACCCTACTGATGATTTAGCATTACGTATTTCAGCTGGTAAGGCCTTTAGAATTTCTAATATTTTTGTTGAACATTCTAATTTTTTAGCATCAAATAGAATCGTAAAAGTAAGGGAGAATTTATTGCCTGAAGTAGCATGGAATATGGGTTTTAATTTGACATATTGTTTTCGTTTTTTTGGTAAGGAAGGGATTATTAATGCAGATGCATATAGAACAGAATTTGAAAATCAAACTGTTGTTGATATTGAGAATCCAGGTTTTCTTAAATTTTATAACTTAAATGGAAAATCATTTGCAAATACTTTACAAATCGATTTGGGTTATGAATTAGTTGAGCGATTAAATATCAAATTAGCATATAAAATAAATGAAGTAAAAATAGAATATGAGAATAGAGGATTATTACAACCACCATTAAATCCAAGAGATAGAGCTCTTGTTAATTTGTCATACGCTAATACTTCGAAAGACTGGGAGTTTGATTTTACAACTAATTTTGTTGGTAAAAGTAGATTGCCTGCTCATCAAGAGGTTAAAGATGCATTTTCGAATCCTTTCTTTGTACATAATTCTCAGATTACAAAGAGATATGATAACATTGAAGTGTATATCGGTGCAGAAAACATTCTTAATTTCACTCAAGATAATCCAATAAAAATAGCAGATAACCCTACAGATGAGAATTTTGATGCGTCTATAGTTTATGCTCCAATTAACGGAAGAATGATTTATCTTGGTCTAAGGTATAAGTTAAATTAAGACTATATTTGCGTAATTAAAAATATCTGAGAGTTGTCATATTTATCTTTTGATAAATGACATTTTTAATATTTTAATAATCAGTTTTATTTGTAATAAATTAGAGGTTAATGAAAACATTATTAAAGCTACTTATTTTTATACTATTTTCAAATTCATCCTTTACACAAGAGAGAGTGAAATATCAAAAGGAAACTTGCATTGTGTTAGGAAATTGCAATATGTGTAAGAAAAAAATTGAAAAAACAGCAAAATTAGTAGTTGGTGTCAAAAGTGCTAAATGGAATGTTATTACAGGAAAACTAAAGTTGAAATTTAATCCTGAAATGACTGATTTAGTGAGCATTGAAAAAGCTGTCGCAGGAGTTGGGTATGATACTGAAAGATATAAGGCTACTGAAGAAAGTTACAATAGTCTTCATTATTGTTGTAAATATGAACGAAAGAAATAAACCAATTAAAAATGAAAAAATTTATTCTTAAAAACTTAATAATATTATTGTCATTTAACACTGTTTTAGCACAAACAGCTACTGACTTTATCACTGACGATTGTAATGGGGTATCTCATTCTTTATTTGACTCCTTGAATGCTGGAAATGTCATTGTTCTTGCTTGGGTAATGCCTTGTGGACCATGTGCAACTTACACATTGCCAGCCTATTCAGCTGTTCAATCCTTTGCAACATCTCATCCTGATAGAGTTGATTTTTATTTAGTTGATGATTATGCTAATACAGCGTGCCCTACTTTGGTTAATTGGGGCATTTCAAATAGTATGTCAATAAATACTGCTTTTTCATCAAGTTCAATAAATATGAGTGATTATGGTTCTTCAGGAATGCCTAAAGTTGTCGTCCTTGGAAATGCTAATCATTCAGTATTTTATAATGAAAATGATGATAAAATTACTTTTAATGGTGTTCAAAATGCAATAAATAATGCATTACTTCCTGTTGGTGTTGATGATGAAATTAAATCACACATAAATATATCTGTTTTCCCTAATCCCGTAAAAAACATTTTGAATGTTAGTTGTACATCATTTCAATCAGATAATCTTACTTTTGATATTGTAAATATTTTAGGAAAATCTATTTATTCCTTTACTAAAAAATTATCGTCTTCTAGTAATGATTTTACAAAGAAAATTGATGTAAGCCAATTTGATACTGGAATTTATTTCCTGAATGTTAATTCAGATTTTTCTTATCAATCCAAAAAAATTATACTAAAAGATTAGAGTGTTATGAGATTCTTTTTACTCATTTCATTTATTATTATATCTTATGTTGATGGATTCTCACAAGGATGCTGTTCAGGTGGAGTTGGAAGCCCAATTGCTGGTGGAGTAGCAACAGGTGTTATGCAAAAAAATCAACTCGAATTTTCATTCAACTATCAGATTAATAGTTCAGATAGATTTTATAATGAGAATACTGAAGTCGAAAAGTTATTTAATAAATTTAGTAGTGAGTATCTGTTTTTAAGATCTGATTTTGGAGTGAATAAAAGATTAACCTTATCATTAGCAGCTGGATATTTTTTAAATAAATCTAAATATGCTATAAATAATGCTAACATAATCTCAACAGGAGGTATTGGAGACTTATTTTTTTTCCCTAGGTATAGTATTTATAATAAAACATCTAATTTTCAAACTACTTCAGTAGTTGTAGGAATAGGTTTTAAAATTCCACTAAATTCATCTACTGATTCAACACTAACGTTTTCAGCAGGAAGTATAAATAATTATCAAATTAATCCTCCTATGTTGCAACTAACTGATGGTTCTAATGATTTAATGTTTTCTTCCTTCTTTTTCAAGCATTATCAAAAAGATAAAATTAGATTTTTTATTAGTACACTTTATGTTAAGAAGGGGTATAATTTACAAGGTATTAAATATGGTGATTATTCTAGCTTTAGTTTCTTTATTTCTAAAAATTTCTTTAGAAGATGGGATATAACTTCTCAATTTAAGTATGAAAATATTGGACATATTAACATTGATAATAATGTTGAAGAGTGGGATCTTTTAGAATATCAGATCTATCCAGAATCTACAGGAAGTAAAAAAGTATTTTTTATTCCTCAACTAAGTTTTTCAAATAATAATTTTACTTTTTTTACATCTTTTGATGTTCCAGTTTATCAGTTTTTAGACGGAACACAAATTGGTTCTAAGAATATATTTAATTTAGGCGTTAATTATCGTTTCATGACTAAGAAAAATATTCACCAGTAATTACGATATATCTATTCCATTAGGTTCTCCAGAATTTCTACAGCTGATTCAGCAATAATACTTCCAGGTCCAAAGATACTACTTACGCCAGAATCTTTTAAAAATTGATAGTCTTGTTGTGGAATTACTCCACCAATTATTACTAAAATATCTTTTCTATTATATTTTTTAAGTTCTGCGATTACTTGCGGTACAAGTGTTTTATGACCTGCTGCTAATGATGATATTCCTAAGATATGTACATCATTTTCGACTGCTTGTTTTGCAGCTTCTTTTGGAGTTTGGAATAGTGGTCCAATATCAACATCAAAGCCTATATCTGCAAAGGAGGTTGCTATTACTCTTGCTCCTCTGTCATGTCCATCTTGACCCATTTTTGCAATCATTATTCTAGGTCTTCTTCCTTTAAGTATTGAAAAATCATCAGATAATTTAAGTGCTTTTGTAAAGATCTTATTGTTTTTTATTTCCATTTTGTAAACTCCAGTTACTGTTTTATTTTTTGCAATATATCTGCCAAACTCATTTTCTAGTGCGCTTGATATCTCTCCAAGAGTTGCTCTTTGTTTTGCTGCATTAACTGCTAGCTCTAAAAGATTCTTGTTCTTACTTTTACAAGCAAAAGATAGTTCTTTTAGTGAATTATTAACTAGAGTGTTATTTCTTGTCTTTTTGATTTTCTTAATACGTTCTATTTGTGTTTTCCTGACTTCAGTGTTATCAATTTCAAGTATTTCTAGATTAATATCATCATTTTCTAATTTATTAGTATTAACACCAATAATTAAATCTTCTCCGTTGTCAATTCTTGCTTGTTTCTTTGCTGCAGATTGCTCAATTCTCATCTTTGGTAATCCTGTCTCAATAGCTTTTGCCATTCCGCCTAATTCTTCTATCTCAATTATATGATTCCAAGCTTTAGTAGCTATTTCTTCAGTTAATTTTTCTACGTAGTAAGATCCTCCCCATGGGTCTACCACTTTACATATGCCTATTTCGTTTTGTAAATAGATTTGAGTTTCTCTAGCAATATTAGCTGAGAAATTTGTGGGTAATGCAATGGCTTCATCTAGTGCATTGGTGTGAAGACTTTGCGTTCCTCCCATTATTGCAGCCATTGCTTCTACACATGTTCTTGTTATATTATTAAAAGGGTCTTGTTCTGTTAGACTCCATCCGCTAGTTTGACAATGAGTTCTTAGCGCTAAAGATTTAGGGTTTTTTGGTTTAAATTTTTTAATCATTTTAGCCCAAAGCATTCTAGCTGCTCTCATTTTTGCAATTTCCATAAAATGGTTCATCCCAATTCCCCAGAAAAATGATATCCTTGGTGCAAATAAATCAATATCAATTCCTGCATTAATTCCAGTTTTAACATATTCAATTCCATCTAATAAGGTGTATGCCAGTTCAATGTCTGCTGTTGCGCCTGCTTCTTGCATGTGATAACCAGATACTGATATACTGTTAAATTTAGGCATGTTTTTTGATGTGTATTTAAAAATATCTGATATTATTCTCATCGATTGTTCAGGAGGATAGATGTAAGTATTTCGTACCATGAATTCTTTTAAAATATCATTTTGAATAGTACCTGATAGTTTATTTAAACTAACACCTTGTTCTTGAGCTGTCACAATATAAAATGCAAGTATTGGAATGACAGCGCCATTCATTGTCATAGATACTGACATTTTATCTAAAGGGATTTTGTCAAATAATATTTTCATGTCTTCAACCGAATCAATTGCTACTCCTGCCATACCGACATCTCCTATAACTCTATCATGATCAGAGTCGTAACCTCTATGTGTAGCTAGATCAAATGCTACTGAGAGTCCCTTCTGTCCTGCTTTTAAGTTTTTTTTATAAAATTTATTTGACTCTTCAGCTGTCGAAAAGCCAGCATATTGTCTAATTGTCCATGGGCGTATTGTATACATAGTGGAATATGGTCCTCGAAGATGAGGAGCAACTCCAGCAACAAAATTTATATGTTCAGTATTTTTTATGTCATTAAATTGATATCTATTTTTAATTTCAATATTTTCTGGGCTCAGCCAGCTTTTCGTTGCTGATACCTCTTTTGCAATTGATTTAATGTCATACTCTTTTAATAATTCAGTAATTAGATAATCAACATAATATGATCCTTTTGTTGGATCTTCTACTTTGTCGAGGAAACTCTCTTTTTTAAGTATTGTTTGTTGATTTCTTGAAATTCTTTCTGAAAAACTTGTCGCATTTTCAAAGTTTGAATTATACGATTGTAGTAGTATTGCATTTGCTCCTCCAAATATAGCAGACATACACTGTGTTGTGTTTCGTATTATATTACTATAAGAATCATCTGTTTTGTATTTTGAAATGTCGTTTGTAGCGAAAATATATGCATCTTTTCCAGTTTTTGATTTCCATATAATTCTAAATGCTTTTAATTTTGCTATTTCAAGAAAATAATTCTCTGAAATTTTAAAGTGAAATTGCACAGGATTTTTCGAATTTAATCCATTTTTTAGTGCTATGGAAAGTTGTTGTTGTGCAGTTCCTTTAGTAAAAATTGTATCAAAGTAATTTGGTATAGAATAATTAGTTTCTCCATGAAATGCACCGCATACATTTTTCTCTTTTGTGTATTCCTTCCATTCTTTAGGAAAATCTTTATGATAGAGTGCAAAATCAATTCGAATATGCTCAGTATAAATATTCTTCAAAAGAATATCTAGTTTATTTGGATTCGTAAAGCAAAGTCCGTTAGCATCATTTTTAAGTGCATCTAATGCTCTTTTATTTGCTTGTTTCGCATTTGTTGCATCTATAAGTTGATAGGTCTCCCAGTATTTTGGAAATTTTGAATTATAAACCTTACTATTGTCATCAGCATGATATATAGGTTCTGTACTAATTCCATCTTCAAATAAAGTTAGATTTTCTCTTGAAGTATTCGCTTTCTTTGCATCTAAGTTTATTATTTCTTCCCATTCACACTTTGTTGACGGGCTAAATTCACTAAATAATTTAGTCATCTTTCTTTTCTCTTATTATGAAAACATCTTCGTTTTCTTTTCTCATTAAAAACTTTTCTCTTGCAAATTTCTCTTGTTCTTCTTCAATATTTTCAAGATTATATTTTTGAGTACTGTCTTTCTTTATTTCATTTATGTAATAAGATTTTTGCTCTTCTAGTTTTTTTACTTTTTGATGTAATTTGTATTGATTTACTATGTTGTAGTCGTCTATAAAAAGAATCCAAAATATAAATATTACTAAAGTTATTACATATTTGTTCCGGAATATCTTTGGTATTTTTTTAAGAAATACAATTATCTTGTCCATTTAGCAAATATATATAAAAAATATGCCTGATAATTATGATAAAATCAAATAAGAAATAATCTAGTAACTATAAATTTTCCTTTAAAATTTAACTTGTTTTCCTAAGATAAAAATAGTAGGTTTTTTTGGTATAATAACTTTGGTGTTTTTCCACTCAATCGCAGTCTTTGTCTTTATATTTTCATTAATAGTAGTTATGTCAGTTGCTATGCAAATTTTTGTGTATTTGCTACACGTATTAATTAAAGCTTCAAATAACTGATTGTTTCTGTAAGGTGTTTCGATAAATATTTGGGTTTGATCTTCTCTGCTAATTTTTTCCTCTAATCTTCTAATGCTTTTTTTCCTTTCTGATTTATCAATAGGAAGATATCCGTTAAAAGTAAATTTTTGTCCATTTAGTCCAGATGCCATAAGTGCTAATAATATAGAAGAGGGGCCAACTAATGGTATTACATTAATGTCAAAATCATGAGCATAAGCAACAATTTTAGATCCTGGATCGGCAACGCATGGGAGTCCTGATTCTGAAATAATGCCTACATCTTGGCCTCGTAAAATATGGGGTAGAAAGTCTTTCTCAAGATCTATATTGTTGTGTTTCCCAAAACAATAGAAGGTAATATTATCTATATTTTTTTCCTTATCTATTGTTCTTATGTATCTTCTTGTTGTTCTTATATTTTCAACAATGAATACATTGATTTTTTGAACTGCTTTAATAATAGGTGATGTTAGTGTATCCTTTTGAGTTCCATCTCCAATTACAGTTGGTATTAAATATAAATTTCCTTTATTCAATTTTTATTGCAATTTTTTCGCATGCCTCATTTAGCATGTTATAAACCTTTTTAAAGCCATTATCATCATAATATGGGTCAGGAACAGAGTCATGGTTTTTTGGATCTATCTCATTAAGAATTAATCTAATTTTATTTCTCTCTTGTGCATTGCTGGAGAGTGAAATTAAATGGCTAAAATTATTTATATCCATTACATAGATTGTATCAAAATTTTCAAAGTCAATTCTACTGAATTGTCTGGCTTTGAGTTTACTTATATTAATATCGTGTTTTTTTGCTATAGCTACTGCTCTAGGGTCAGGTGATTTTCCTATATGATATCCTGCGGTTCCTGCTGAGTCTATTGTTAAGTTTAAGTGTTTAGTTTTTTGCTTTAAGATTCCCTCTGCTAGAGGAGATCTACAGATGTTTCCTAAACAAACCATTAGAATCCGCATGAATTTAGGAGAGAGTTAGTTTCTTTTCAATATCTACTAAATATCCTTTAAATCGTTTATCTGTGTCAGCTAAATTATTCACAGTTTTACATGCATGTAGTACGGTTGCATGATCTTTGTTTCCACAATGCTTTCCAATCATAGCAAGAGAGCTTTTTGTCATTTGTTTAGAAAAGTACATTGCTAATTGTCTACATTGAACAATCTCTCTTTTTCTAGTTTTTGATTTCATTGTTTCAATAGGAATATCAAAATAATCACATATAACTTTTTGAATAAAATCTATAGATACTTCTCTTACTGTATTCTTAACGAATTTATCAAGCATGCTTTTTGCTAAATCTATAGTTATTTCTTTTTTATTTAAAGATGATTGAGCTAAAAGAGAAATTAGAGCGCCTTCAAGCTCTCTTACATTTGAGGTAATTGAGTATGCTATATATTCTATGACCTCAAAAGGAATTTCAATACCATCTTTCTTAATTTTCTTTTTAAGGATTGCAAGTCTAGTTTCTAGTTCAGGTGATTGAAGATCAGCCGAAAGCCCCCACTTAAATCTAGATAATAGTCGTTGTTCCATTCCAACTATATCAACAGGTGCTTTATCTGATGTCAGAATAACTTGTTTTTTGTTTTGGTGTAAATGATTAAATATGTGAAAAAATACATCTTGTGTCTTTTCTTTTCCACACAAAAACTGTACATCATCAATAATTAAGACGTCAATTGATTGATAGAAATGAACAAAATCATTTTTTCTATTGTCCATTATAGAATCAACAAATTGTGTTTGAAATTTATCAGCTGATACGTAAAGAACTGTTTTTTCAGGATGATTGTTTTTAACTTCTATTCCAATAGCATTAGCAAGGTGAGTCTTACCTAATCCACCATTTCCATAGATAAATAATGGATTAAATGATGTTCCTCCAGGGTTTTGAGCTACAGCAAATCCTGCAGAACGAGCTAGTCTATTGCAGTCGCCTTCAATAAATGCATCAAAACTGTAAGATTCATTTAATTGTGGGTTAATATTGATTTTTTGAAGACCTGGAATGATAAACGGATTCCTAATCGCAGATCCAGGTCTCATATCTATAGGCATGTTTATAGGGTCATTTTTCAATGCTGATTGCCCACTGCTTGGGATTTTTGTTATGTAAGGTTTTTTTGAACCGCTGTTATCAATTAAGATATTGTATTCTAACTTAGCGTCTTTTCCTAACTCCCTTTTGAGAGTTTTTTTTATAAGTGTAATGTAATTGTTTTCAAGCCATTCATAAAAAAATTGGCTAGGAACCTGAATAGTTAAAACTTTCTCTTCTATAGCAACTGCGTTGATAGGCTTAAACCATGTTTTGTAATTTTGAGGTGTAACATTATCTCTTATAATATTGAGACAATTATTCCATATTTCAGTGTGACTTTTTTCAGGCATTTTTTGGTTCTAATTTATCAGTTGAGTTCTTTGATTATTTTTTTGATGTTAGCAAATATGAAAAAGATATTGTTAATATAAAAGAAAATAATGACTTGACTTTAAACTTTTTTTTACATATAAAAATTACTAGAGAAGATATTTTCTTTTTTTTTTAAAAAAACTAGTAAATATAAGTTTTTAGGGCTATTATTTAATGAATATTGGCTTTCCAGAAACTTTTTTCAAACCATTATATTGATTAAAATTAAAATCTACTTTGCCAAGATTAATTCCTGCCCATCCTACTTGATTGATAAGTACTTCTTTTTTTTCAAGGTTTAAGATGCTAATGGGTTTTTTAAGAAAGGTATGAGTATGTCCACCTATTATTAAATCTATGTTGCGAGTTTTTTTTGCAAAAGTAATATCAGACAATTTATTTGATTTATATTTAAATCCAAGATGTGAAAGACATATAATCAAATCACAATCTTCTTTATTTCTTAAAATATCAGAGTAGTAATTTGCTTGTTTAACTGGATCTAGGTATTTAGTATTTTTATATAATTTTTTTGGAACAAGACCTTCAAGTTCTATGCCAATTCCAAATACACCAATCTTAATACCACCTTTATTAAATATTTTATATGGATTAAATTTATCTTTTAATATTGTTTTAGAGAAATCATAATTTGCAATTAAAAAGGGGAATTTTGCAAAAGGTAACTGCTTTTTAAGCCCAATTAGACCATTGTCAAAGTCATGATTACCTAAAGTTGCGGCATCATATTTCATCTCGCTCATAAGTTTAAATTCTAATTCACCACCATAAAAGTTAAAATATGGTGTTCCTTGAAATATGTCTCCAGCATCTAATAGTAATACATGATCTTCAGTTCTTCTAATTGAATTAATTAGTCCTGCTCTTTGGGCCATCCCACCTAGTCCTTTATTTCTTCCGCTTGTAAAAGGATGTATATGACTGTGTGTATCATTAGTATGTAATATAGTGATTTTTGTATTTATTTCATTTGATAATGTAAGTTTTGGTACTATAGATAATCCAATAAAACCAAGTGTTGTATTTTTAATAAATTTTCTTCTATTGCTCATTTTTGATTTTAGTTATTAATTATTTCAATCCTATTATCAAGTCTAATATCTATTGTGTCATTTTTTTCACAATAGTCAATTATTGCATCTCTAAGCTTTAAACCAATTTTATGTTGTTTTTTACCTTTAAAAAAACTCATTTTATCACCTCCATTAGCAAGATAATCAGAAGTTAAAACTCTTACGGTTTCATTATTATTGAAGTTAACAGGCCAGCTATGTTCAATAATATTATTATTCTTATCTATTTTGATGTTTAGCCCCGAAAATGGCTCTCCACCTCTAAGGCTAATGTAATTCAGTAGTTCTATGAAATCAGTTTTATTTAACTCCAGTATAACCAACTCATTTTCAAATGGCATGAGTTCAAAAATTTTACCTCTTGTTATATTTCCTTTATCTATTGTTGTTCTTAAGCCCCCATTGTTAAATACACATATATTAGCGTCACAGTAATTTAAACATAAATCAGCAACAAAATTCCCTATTGTGCTTTGTGGACGTCCTTTTGTTAAATCATTTTTTGTGTAAACAAGAGTTTCATTCATCTGTTCCTCAATTTCACTTTGATATGGTTGTATTATATAATATATTGTACTGTCAATAACTGATTTGACATTTAAAACGTTAGAATCAAATGAATTTAGATGATATGTTGTTTCACAAGAGTAAAAAAGAAATGTAATTAGTATTATGTAAATTTTCTTCATGTTACAATATTACAAATTTTACAGGATTTATGTATAATTGCAATATGTATAATTTTGATAAAAAGATTAGAGTTAGGTATGCTGAAACAGATCAGATGAGTTATGTTTATTATGGTGTATATGCTCAGTATTATGAAGTAGGAAGAGTAGAGTTGTTAAGATCACTCGGTATTTCATACAAAACAATTGAATCCATGGGATATGCCTTACCAGTTGTCAACTTAAGCATTAATTATAAAAAACCAGCATTTTATGATGATAAGCTGACATTAAAAACATCAATTTTGAAGATACCGACTTCAAAAATAACTTTTTATCATAAAATTTATAATGAAGCAAATCATTTAATAAATACAGGTGAGGTGACATTAGCCTTTGTAAATAAGATAACTGGAAGAGTTTGTTCCGCTCCTGATTTTATTTTAGATAAACTCCAAACTAAATTATAGTAAATTAGATATTTCTATATTAGGTAGTACAAATTTTTTCTAGTACTATTTCAATAAGCTCTGCAATAGGTTTTCTATGATCTTTACTATAGCTTTTATTAAAACGATTTCCAATGATTGCACAAATTGTTAGTGTATTGTGTCCAAGAGATCTTCCTAAAAAATAAAGAGCAGATGTTTCCATCTCAAAATTTGTAACTTTAAATTCATTAAAACTAAAACTACTTAAAGTATTGTTTAAGTCTGAAATTGATGGGCTAATCCTTATTTTTCTGCCTTGTGGTCCATAAAATCCAGGTGCTGTTGCCGTAATACCAGTATTAAACTCTGAAAATAGTTTAAGTAAATCTTCAGAGGCTTTAACTACATAAGGCGTAGACAACTCTTTTGGCCATTTTGCATGTTTAGAAAATAATTTACTTATTTTTAAATCAATAATATTTTGATCTTTATAGAAATGAGCTAAATTGTCAAGTCCTAATCCATAAGTAGAAGTGATAAATGAATCAATATCTATATTGGCTTGTAGCGCACCTGAAGTTCCTAGTCTAATTAAATTTAAAGATTTTCTGTTCTTTCGATGTGTTCTGGTCTCAAAATCAATATTTACTAATGCATCTAATTCGTTTACAACTATATCAATATTATCTGTGCCAATTCCAGTAGATATTGCACTAATCCTTTTGTTGTTTAAGACTCCTGTATGTGTAATAAATTCTCTATTTTGAATTTTGTGCTCTATAAAATCAAATTTACTTGAAATGAGTTTAACTCTATCTTGATCTCCAACCAGAATTATATTCTCAGCTATTTCATTTTCAGATAGGTTTAAATGATATATTTTTTTATCTTTTGTTATAATTAATTCTGTCTCCGCTATGGCATTCATTTTATTATGTAATTTTGCATTAAAAATATAATAAATTTTATAATTATGTCTGCAAATAAAATATTAGTTCCTATAGGATTTTCGGAGCAATCTATATTAGCACTTGGTCAAGCATTTAATTTGGCAAAGATTAAAAATTCTGATGTTGTCCTCCTTTCTGTGGTCAAGGAGCAAAGTATGATGCAATCTTTATTCGTTGATGATTTAACAGATCAACTAAAGCTTAAGGTTAAGCAAAAGTTAAATGAATTAGCGAAACAATATGGTGATAAATTTGGTGTATCAGTTGACACTATGGTATCTAAGGGGAAAATTTATGAACAAATAAATGAAGTTGCAGAGTTAATTTCAGCTGATTTAATAATTATGGGTACTAATGGTTCTCAAGGAAATAAAAGTAAATTAATTGGATCTAATGCTGAAAAAGTTGTGAGATTATCAAAGTGTCCAGTAATTACAATTAAGGGGAAAGATAATAGAATTGGTTGTAAAAACATTATTTTGCCATTGGATTTAGAAAGACAGACAAAAGAAAAAGTTACATATGCACTTGAGTATGCTAGATATTGGAATGCTACAATTCGAGTAGTCTCAGTAGTTTTAAGAGATAATCAGGAAGTTAGAGAAAAATTAAAAAAGAATATCAATCAAGTGCATGATTTTATTGTAAAAGCTGGTGTAAAATGTTCTGCTGAATTAATTGAAGGAGGTAAGAAAATAACACTTGGAAATTTTGTATTTCAGTATGAAAAAAAATTCGATGCAGATTTAATAATGATAATGACAAAGCAGGAAGAGTTATCACTTTCTAATAATATTAGTGATACCGCTAGATATATTATTAATAACTCGGAAATACCTGTGATGAGTATACGTCCCAAAGAATCAAAACATATTACTGGACCAACAATAGCATTTTAAAGTGATTTTTAAGGATTTATATGATTATTGTATAGAAAATCAAATTTCACTTTCTTGTGCTGAGAGTTGTACTGCAGGTTTAATTTCCTCAAAAATCACATCTATTTCAGGTTCATCTAAGATTTTTAAAGGTGGGATTATTGCATATCAAAATTCAATTAAGATTAATCAATTGGATGTCTCACAAAAAATTATTAATGAAAAAACTGAGGTTTCATATGAAGTTGTCGAGCAAATGGCGTATTCAGTTAGAAGAAATTTTAATTCTGATTTCTCATTAGCTATTAGTGGATATGCAGGTCCTACAGGAGGAACTGAAAATAATCCAATTGGTACTATATATATAGCAATATCATCCACGAGCAGTACTCATTCAAAAAGATTTCAGTTAATTGGCAATAGAGATTCAATTGTAAATCAATCAGTTATTAAAGCTGTTACCTATCTGTTAAGTGAATTAAAAAAGAGGTGATAAATTTTAATATATTTATTTAAGATTGTATATTTGCAGCCCTAAAAGAAAAACTACATGTCACGTATTTGTCAAATCACAGGTAAAAAAGTAATGGTAGGAAACAATGTTTCTCATGCTATGAATAAAAATAAAAGGAAGTTTTACCCAAATCTCCAGACAAAAAAGTTTTTTGTTCCAGAAACTGGTGAAACAGTAATTTTAAAGGTTTCAGCGAATGCTATTAGAACAATTAATAAAAATGGGATTGCTTCTGTTTTGTCAAAGGCTATAAATAACGGTAATATTTTACTTTAGTTATAAAATCATACTTTATTTTAAAAAGTTGCTATCTTTGATTGCAACTTTTTTATTTTTAACTAATATTATTTAAAATGAAATATAATTTATTCACTTTCTTAATTCTTTTGTTTTCAACATCTATTTTGTTTTATTCATGTGAAAAAGAACTACTTGGATGTACTGATCCAACTGCATCAAATTATAATGATCTTGCTAATACGGATGATGGAAGTTGTATTGAGCCAGTTTTAGGTTGTACTGATTTAAATGCAATGAATTATGAATCTTTAGCATCTTCTGATGATGGTACTTGTATTTATGCATACGATTTGGCTCTTGGAGATTGGGATATAAATACAGAATGTGACGATTTAACTATCTCAATACTTGGTCTTGGAGATATTCCAGTTCCGTTAAACGATGTTTTTCCAGAATCTATCGAGATATTTGCTGAAGGAGAAGGTGTTATATCTATGGATATCAACGGAGAACCTATCTTAGCTGATGTTTCAGCTGATGGAACAGTTACAATTCAAGATGGTCAACAAATTACTACAGATACTGGAATACCAACATTAGGAGAAGTTGATGTTGATGTAACGGGATCAGGTCTTATACAATCATCTACAAGTGGATTGCTTACTTTATTCCTTTCATTTGAAATACCTTTAGCAGGTACTCAATCATCTTCTTGTAACATTATTTGTTCTAGATAATCTACTTTGTTAGTTTAATTTTTACATTTAGCTTGTGAAATATCTTGTATTTTCTGTCTTATTATTTACTTTTTCTTTAAATGCTCAAAATTTCGATCGGAAAGATAGTTTAAGGGGGAATTTAACTCATTTAAGATTATGCTACGATGTTACATTCTATGATTTGAATATTGCAATTGATGAAGTTGAAAAATCCATTGAAAAATCTACAAATATTATTCATTTTAATATTATTAAGCAATGTAGTATAATACAGGTTGATTTAGCTTCAAATTTGGAGATAATGTCTATTGTTTTTGAAGGAAATGAACTGAGATTTGAGCGTGAACTTGATGCAGTATATGTATATTTTAATCGTATCTTAAAGAAAGGAGAGAGTCACAAGATTAGTGTGCTTTACGGAGGCTATCCTAAAGAAGCAAAAAACCCTCCTTGGGATGGTGGTTTTTCATGGGAGAAAGATTTTAATGGAAACCCCTGGGTTGGAGTTTCTTGCCAAGGTTTAGGAGCTAGCACTTGGTGGCCATGTAAAGATCATCAATCAGATGAACCTGATAGTATGAGAATTAAGGTTGCTGCACGATATCCTTTAAAGATTATTTCAAATGGAAATCTAAGGAAAGACACTACAATCTGGAATCAATATTTTAATTCGTGGATGAATGTTAGCGAATGGTTTGTAACTTACCCTATTAACAATTACAATGTAACTATTAATATTGGAGATTATAATCATATTTCTGATCAATATATTTCAAATACTGATACTCTAGAGCTTGATTATTATATTTTAAGTGGTAATGAAATAAAAGCTAAAGAGCATTTCAAGCAAGTTAAACCCATGTTAGAATGTTTTGAAAATTTTTTTGGATCGTATCCATTTTTAGATGATGGATATGCCTTAGTAGAAACTTCTTATTTAGGAATGGAACATCAATCTGCTATTGCTTATGGTAATAATTTCTTGAAAGGATATTATGGCAATATTGCTTTTATTGATAATCTTGATTTTGATTATATTATAGTACATGAAAGTGGACATGAATGGTGGGGAAATTCAATAACTACTTCAGATATTGCAGATATGTGGATTCATGAGGGTTTTTGTACTTATTCTGAAGTCTTATTCGTTGAATGTTTATATGGCTATGATAAGATGTTAAGCTATGTAAATAATCAAAAAAATAATGTTTTAAATAACAAGCCTATTTTAGGAACATATCATGTTAATAATAAAGGGTCTTCTGATATGTATTGTAAAGGATCTTTAATGCTACATACTCTTAGAAATTTAATTGATAATGATGAATTATGGTTTAGTATTATCAAAGGGATTTCAAATAATTTCAAACATCAAATAGTTGATGGTCAAGATATAATTGACTACATTAATTTAGTTTCTGATAAAGATTTTTCAATATTTTTTAAGCAATACTTAGAGTTTAAAGATATTCCAGAATTTCAATATAGCATTGTTAAAGAAGGAATTAATAAAACTTTAGTTTACAGATGGGAAGCTATAGATAAATTTGATATGCCATTACTTATAAATATTGGACAAGAAGATTTTTGGATTTACCCAAGTAATTCATTTAGTGAGATAGATTTAGGAGCGTTTGATATAAATGATTTTAATATTAGAAATGACTTATTCTATATCAATACTAAAAAGCTATAAATTTTACAGCTGTTTAATTTTTTTGATTAAATTTGCAACCCAATAAATTATTAGAAGATGGCAAAAAAAGGAAATAGAATTCAAGTTATTTTAGAATGTACTGAGCACAAAGCAAGTGGATTGCCAGGTACTTCTCGTTACATTACTACTAAGAATAAAAAGAATACACCTGATAGGATGGAGCTTAAAAAATTCAATCCAATAATGAAAAAAATGACTGTACACAAACAAATAAAATAAAATGGCAAAAAAGACAGTAGCATCATTACAGAAAAAAGGAGCTAAAGCATTTACAAAAGCTATTAAATTAGTCAAAAATAAAGGTGGTTCATATTCGTTTAATTCAGAAATTGTACCTAAAGATAAAGTAGGAGAGTTTTTTGCTAAAAAGTAATAGTTAGATAAAAATTATAAAGTAAAAGCTTCTTTCTTTTAGAAAGAAGCTTTTTTATTTTAAAAATTATTAAGTTATGGGCATATTTGGTAAAGTTAAAGGACTTTTTAATGATAAAGATAAACCTAAAGAATTTGCTATTGATAAAGTTGATAATAGCGATTCAAAAAGTAAAAATCTTTTATCTGATAAGCAAAAATTAGGTGAAGGTCTTAAAAAAACTAAAAAAAGTTTTTTTGATAAGTTAGCTAAAACTGTAGCAGGAAAATCCGTCATTGATGATTCTATTTTAGATGATATTGAGGAAGCTCTAATTGCTTCTGACATTGGAGTTGAAACAACACTTAAAATTATCGAAAAGCTTGAATCAAGAGTTAAAAAAGAAAATTATCTTAACTCAAATGAATTAAATAGTTTTTTAAAGGAAGAGATAGGCACATTAATAAAAGACTCATGTCAGTCAATACCAAATATTTCTGATCCTTATGTTATTATGGTAGTTGGTGTAAACGGAGTAGGCAAAACAACAACAATTGGAAAGTTAGCTAATAAGTTTAAATCACAAGGCAAGAAAGTTGTTTTAGGCGCAGCAGACACATTTAGAGCTGCTGCTGTTGATCAATTAGTGATTTGGGCAGAAAGAGTAGGAGTCGAAATTGTAAAACAAGATATGGGGTCAGATCCTGCCTCTGTTGCTTTTGATACTGTTCAATCTGCAAAGGCAAATGGTGCTGATGTGGTTATAATTGACACAGCAGGAAGACTACATAATAACGTTAATTTAATGCGAGAACTAGGAAAGATCAGAAATGTAATGGGGAAAGTAATTGATGAATCACCACATGATGTTATGTTGGTCTTAGATGCATCTACAGGTCAGAATGCAATTGAACAAGCAAAACAATTTACTGCAGCTACAGATGTTAGTTCTATTGCGCTTACAAAGTTAGATGGAACAGCTAAGGGTGGTGTAGTAATAGGAATTTCAGATCAGTTTAAAATACCTGTTAGATACATTGGTGTTGGAGAAGGGATAAATGATTTACAGGAATTTAGTAAACAAGATTTTATTGATTCAATATTTAGCTAATGCGTACAAAGTCTTTAAAGAAAAATAAAATTAATGTAATTACTCTAGGATGCTCAAAAAATTTATATGATTCTGAAGTATTAATGGGGCAGTTAGTTGCTAATAATATTCCTGTTTCACATGAATCTGAAGAAGATGAAAATATAGTTGTTGTAAATACGTGTGGTTTTATTGATAATGCAAAGGAAGAATCAATAAACACAATTCTAGAACAGGCTCAAAGAAAAGAATTGGGACAAATTGATAAATTGTATGTTACGGGTTGCCTTTCTGAAAGATATAAAGCTGATCTTGAGAAAGATATTCCGGATGTCAATCAATATTTTGGTACAACTGACCTGCCTAAGTTGCTTAAAGTTTTAGGCGCTGACTATAAACATGAATTGTTAGGGGATAGATTAACAACAACTCCTAAACATTATTCATATCTAAAAATTTCAGAAGGTTGTGATCGTCCATGTTCTTTCTGTGCAATTCCTTTGATGAGAGGCAAGCATAAATCAACACCAATAGAAAAATTGGTTACTGAAGCTAAAAATTTAGCGAAGAATGGAGTGAAAGAACTAATTTTGATTGCTCAGGATTTAACTTTTTATGGACTAGATATTTATAATAAAAGAAGATTAGCAGATCTTTTAACTTCTTTGTCAGAAGTTGATGGAATAGAATGGATTCGTTTACATTATGCTTACCCTACTGGTTTTCCAAAAGATGTTTTAGAAGTGATTAAAAATAATAACAAAGTATGCAATTACATTGATATTCCTCTACAGCATATTAATGATAATATTTTGAAATCAATGAAAAGAGGTACTTCTTTTGAGAGAACTAATTCATTAATAAAAAGTTTTAGAGAAAAGGTGCCTGAGATGGCAATTAGAACTACTTTAATTGTAGGATATCCAGGTGAAACTGATGAAATTTTTAATCAACTTAAAAAGTGGGTTTCTGACACTAAATTTGACCGTCTTGGTGTTTTCACATACTCACATGAAGAAAACACTTCAGCTCATGATCTTGTTGATGATGTTCCAGATAGTATTAAGAAAAAGAGAGCTGAAGAGATTATGGATCTTCAAACAAATATATCTTGGGATTTAAATCAAAAAAAAATAGGAAAAACTTTAAAAGTTTTGTTTGATAGAAAAGAAGGTGATTACTTTATTGGTCGTTCAGAGTTTGATTCTCCTGATGTTGATAACGAGATTTTAGTTAAAGCTGATAATACATATATTAGAATCGGTGACTTTGCAAGAGTAAAAGTAGAAAAAACTGATCATTTTGATTTGTATGGTGTTGTTGATGTTTAATTAGAGAAATCATTACTTTTGTAATAAAAAACTTAATAAATGTTTGAAAATTTATCACTTAAATTAGAAAAAGCTTTTAAAGTACTAAAAGGGCAGGGAAGTATATCAGAAATAAATGTTGCTCAAACAATGAAAGAAATAAGAAAAGCCCTTATTTCTGCTGATGTTGATTTTAAGACAGCTAAAAATTTCACTCAAAATGTTAAGGAAAAGGCAATTGGTGAGAAAGTACTTACAGCAATTGATCCTGGACAGCTACTTACTAAAATTATGAAAGATGAGTTAGCTTCTTTGATGGGAAGTGAATTTTCTGAGATTAGTTTAGAAGGAAACCCATCTATCATTTTAATTGCAGGTTTACAAGGAAGTGGTAAAACAACTTTTTCTGGAAAATTAGCTTTACATCTAAAAAGTAAAAAGAACAAAAAACCTCTTTTAGTAGCATGTGATGTATACAGACCAGCAGCTATAGATCAAATTGGTGTTCTTGCTCATCAAGTAGGTGTTGATGTTTACGAAGATAGAGAGATTAAGGATCCAATTGAAATAGCAAAAAATGCGATAAAGCACGCCAAAGTTAATGGGCATAATGTTGTTGTAATTGATACTGCTGGACGACTTGCTGTAGATAATGAAATGATGACAGAAATTGCTAATATCAAAAGTGGAGTTAAGCCTGATGAGATTTTGTTTGTTGTTGATTCTATGACAGGTCAGGATGCTGTGAATACTGCAAAATCATTTAACGATATATTAAATTTTGATGGGGTTGTATTAACTAAACTTGATGGAGATACAAGAGGTGGAGCAGCATTAACTATTCGATCAGTAGTAGATAAGCCAATTAAATTTATTGGAACTTCAGAAAAAATGGATGGTTTAGATGTCTTTCATCCTGATAGAATGGCTAGCAGAATTTTGGGTATGGGTGATGTGATTTCCTTAGTTGAGCGTGCTCAACAACAATTTGATGAAGAAGAAGCAAGAATGGTTCAAAAGAAAATCGCTAAGAATCAATTTGGTTTTGATGATTTCTTAAAACAAATTCAACAAATTAAGAAAATGGGTAATGTTAAAGATTTAATGGGTATGATCCCTGGTATGAATAAAGCAATTAAAGATGTTGATGTTAATGATGAATCATTTAATGGCATCGAAGCAATCATTCATTCAATGACAAAAAAAGAAAGAGCTAATCCAAATATTTTAAATGGAAGTAGAAAAAAAAGAATAGCTTTAGGAAGCGGAACTACAGTTGTTGAAGTTAATCAGCTTATTAAGCAATTTTCGCAAATGAGTAAAATGATGAAGATGATGCAGGGAGGTGGCGCAAAACAGATGATGCAAATGATGAAAGGACGAGGTAATATGCCCGGATTATAAATTTTGATATGATTTTATTAGACGGAAAAAAAACATCTATTGATATTAAAGCTGAGATAAGGAAAGAGGTAGATGAATTAGTTTCAAGAGGTGTGAAGAAACCTCATTTAGCAGCTATTCTTGTTGGTTCAAATGGTGCTAGTGAAACATATGTTGGAGCCAAGGTAAAAGCATGTGAACAAGTTGGTTTTGACTCAACTTTAGTCAGATTTAATGAAGATGTTTCTGAGTTAGATTTGTTAAATGAAATTAATAAAATTAATAATAATCAAAATATTGATGGATTAATTGTTCAACTCCCTTTGCCAAATCATATCGATGAACTAAAGGTAACACAAGCAATTAATGTAGAAAAAGATGTTGATGGTTTTCATCCTACTAATATTGGAAGAATGGCTTTGAATTTACCAACATACTTGCCTGCAACTCCAGCTGGAATAATGGAATTGCTTTCTAGATATAATATAAAAACATCAGGTAAGCATTGTGTTGTTGTTGGTAGAAGTCATATAGTTGGATCTCCTATGAGTATCTTAATGGCAAGAAATAATACCCCAGGAAATTCTACAGTTACTTTAACACATAGTAGGACAAAGAATTTAAAAGAAATAACGAGAACTGCTGATATTTTAATTGTAGCTCTTGGAAAAGCTCAATTTATTAACAGTGAGATGATTAAGGATGGAGCATGTATTATTGATGTTGGAATTAATCGTGTCAAGTCTGAAAAAACTAAAAGTGGATGGAAGCTTTTGGGTGATGTTGATTTTGATTCAGTAGCAAATATGTGTAGTTTCATTACACCAGTGCCTGGAGGTGTTGGCCCAATGACAATTGCAATGCTACTTAAAAATACGCTGAAATCTGCAAAAAATAAGTGTTATTAATTTTTTGTTATATTTGCAGCAGTTTTTGTGGGGTTGTTCCCACTAGTATTAATAAATTTTAAAAAAACAATTATGGAAGGAACAGTAAAATGGTTTAACGGAAGTAAAGGATATGGTTTCATTGAAGGATCTGATGGAACAGATTACTTTGCTCATTTTCAAGAAATTCAAGTTGAAGGTTACAAAACTCTTAAAGAAGGAGCAGCTGTAACATTCGAACCAGGAGACGGTGAAAAAGGACCAGTAGCTAAAAATATTGTAAACGCTTAATTAGCATTATTATAATATAGAAAAAAAGCGAGCAAAATGCTCGCTTTTTTTATGAGTTATTTTTTAATAAAATTTCCAGTTCTCGCATTTCATCTCTTAGTCTTGCAGCTTCAATAAAGTTAAGGTTCTTTGCCATCTTTTGCATTTCTAGTTTGGTTTTTTTTATCATTTTATTTATTTCTTCTGTTGTACCGCTATTTATTTTAATTTCAGCTTTAGGTGTTGTTATTTTATATGGATTTAAACTATCAGCAAGTTTATTTTGTTCCTTCTTTATCAAGGGCATTGGTTTTAGACCATTTCTTTTATTATAATTAATTTGTTTTTCTCTTCTTCTTTCTGTTTCATCAATAGTTCTTCTCATAGAATCTGTTATTTTATCAGCATACATAATAACAAGTCCATTAATATTTCTAGCTGCCCTACCTGCAGTTTGAGTTAAAGCTCTTGAAGATCGTAAAAAACCCTCTTTATCTGCATCCATTATTGCTACTAAGCTTACTTGAGGTAAATCTAATCCTTCTCGAAGTAGATTAACTCCAATTAAAACATCAATTATTCCTTCCTTCAATTCATTTAATATTTCTACCCTCTCTAAAGTGTCAACATCAGAGTGAATATATCTACATTTAATATTAAATTTGTTTAAGTATTTGCTGAATTCTTCAGCCATTCTTTTTGTTAACGTTACAACTAAAACACGTTCTTTCTCTTTTATTCTTACTCTAATTTCTTCTAAAAGATCATCAATTTGGTTATGGGTTGGTCTAATATGTATTTTTGGGTCAAGTAGGCCTGTTGGTCTAATAATTTGTTCAGCGATTATTCCTTCAGACTTTTCTAATTCATAGTCAGCTGGTGTCGCACTTACGTATATTGTTTGATTATTAATTAGTTCAAATTCTTCAAATTTTAATGGTCTATTATCCATAGCTGCTGGCAATCTGAAGCCATGATCTACAAGGTTTCTTTTTCTAGATTTATCACCTCCATACATTGCTCTTACTTGAGGTAATGTTACATGACTTTCATCAATAACAGTAATAAAGTTATCTGGAAAATAGTCAAGTAAACAAAATGGCCTGCTATTTGCTTCTCTACCATCAAAATACCTTGAGTAATTCTCAATTCCGGAGCAATATCCAAGCTCTTTAATCATTTCTAAATCAAAATGTGTTCTTTCGTCTATTCTTTTTGCTTCAGTTTTCAAACCAATTTCCTTAAAAAAATCAATTTGTAATTTTAAATCATCTTGAATATTAGATATTGCATTATGTATTTTATCTTTTGAAGCTACAAATATACTTGCTGGAAAAATTCTGATTTCATCAAGGGATTCAATTATTTTACTGTTTTCAGGATTAAATGCCTCAATATCTTCAATTTCATTTCCAAAAAAAATGATTCTGTAGGCTATATCATTATGAGCAAGAAATACATCTACAGTATCTCCTTTTACTCTAAAATTCCCTCTATTAAATTCAGCAGTTGTTCTACTATATAATGCTGAAACTAATTTTTGAAGAAATTGATCTCTACTAATAATATCTTCTTTCTTCAGATCAATTATTCCATTGTGAAAATCTTCTGGATTTCCAATCCCATAGATACAGCTTACTGAGGATACTACAATTATATCTTTTCTACCAGAGAGTAATGAAGATGTTGTTTTTAATCTATATTTCTCAATTTCTTCATTAATTGACAAATCTTTTTCAATATATGTTCCAGAACTTGGAATGTATGCTTCTGGCTGATAATAATCATAATATGAAACAAAATATTCTACAGCATTTTCTGGAAAAAATTGTTTGAATTCGCTAAAAAGTTGAGCAGCTAGAGTTTTATTATGACTTAAAACTAATGTAGGTCTATTTACTTCTTTAATCACATTTGCAATAGTAAAAGTCTTTCCAGAACCAGTCACCCCAAGTAGAGTCTGAGATTGTTCAGAATCGTTTAAACCTTCTACTAATTGCTTTATTGCTGTTGGTTGGTCTCCTGTGGGCTTGAAATCTGATTGAAGTTTAAATTTCATCTATGCTTTATTTAGCATCTGAATTTTATTATATAAACTAGCTATTTCAGTTTTTGAATTACTTATTTTATTTTGAGCCTGTAATAATAGTTTCTCTGTTGCATTTCCATGTCCAAAGAAGGAAATGTTATTCTCGTATTGAAATATCTCTTTTTTTAATGAATCTATCTTCATTTTTATTAAATTCTTTTCCTTTAGAATTGCATTTTTATTGTCTCCTATTAAATCTATTTTATTTTGTAATTTAATATTATCTAATTCAATTTTACTCAGACCTATCTTCTCGTACTTTAATTCTAGTGTTTTATAGAACTCATCATTAATCGATTTATCTCTTTTTGTAACTTTTCCTGTATTCTTCCATTCTAACTTGATAACTTCTAATTCTTTAAGTGTATTCTTGGGGCTTTCTGAATGATTTAATTTTTTTAATTTATTAACAACTTTCTTCTTTTTATTTGATGCTTCTTCTTCAAGTTTAATTACATTTTTAAAATTCTCTTTTCTTGCATTAAAGAAGGTATTACATGCTAATCTAAATCTATTCCATATTTCATTTGATAAAGAAGAGTGAGGAAATTTTTTCCATTCTTCTTGCAATTTAATCAGTTCTTTAGCAGTTTTATGCCAATCAGTACTATTCTTTAACTTTTCAGCTTGTTTACAGATTGCTAATTTATTTTCTATAATTTTTTTAGAAATAATTTTTTTGTTTTTATAATGTTCTCTTTTAGCATTATAAAAATTGTCTAAAGATGTTCTTAGATTTTTCCATGAAACTTTGAGATTATCACGATTTAAGTTACCTAATTTTTTCCATTCCTCTTCAAATCCCTTACATTTTGTAGTTGCTTTCTCCCAATCTTTATGAGATAAATCTTTAAAGGAATACAGATCATCTATTTTTTTGCAGAGCAGATTTTTGCTTTCTAATTTTTGTTTGTTTTGCTGTTTAAGAGTTAAGAAATAATCATTCCTTTTTGTGTTAATTTCTTTAGAAATAGATTGGAATTTCCTCCAAATAATATCTCTTTGTTCTCTTTCAACTGGACCAATATTTTTCCAGTGTTCATGAAGTTCTTGTAGTACTTTATGTGCAATATTGATAGATGACTCTTTAAGTAATTTCTTTGCTTTTTCAAGAATTTGTGTTTTTTCTTCAAAATTTCTTTTGAAATCTAAATCTCTTAAATCTTTATTTAGTTTTATATAGTCATAAAATAACTCTACATGATGTTGATATGATTGCCAAATATTATTGTTTTCTGTTATGGGTACATATCCAGTAGAGTTCCATTTTTTTTGAAGTAGTCTAAATTTTTCAAATGTTATTTTTAAAGACTCCTCATCTTTTGATAATATATCAATTTCTTTAATTATTTGTTTTTTTATTTCTAAATTTTTTTGTTCTTCATTTGTTTTTTTATTTCTAAATTCTTTTTTTAATTTTTTAAATAAATTATAAGAAATTTTAAAAGAAATTTCAAGTGGATGGTATTTGTTTTTAGATTCTTTATTATCTTCTATGTCTTTACTTAGTTTTTCTTTTGTATTATTAATGATAGTATTTTCTGTTTCTTTCTTATAAGCATTTATTCTATTGTAAAAAACAGACTTTATTTCCTCAATTTCTTTTGAAACTGAGTAGGGATTATTGCTCTCACATAATAGATTTATTTTGTCAATTAAATCTTGTAGTATTAGTTGATTGTTGTCTAGTTTTACTTCTTTTATATCTGAAGTCTCAATTATTTTTTCAGTCATAGTCAATTTTATTTTACAAATTTACTAATATTTAATTTTTTTTATTCCAAATTTTCCAACTCTCCTCTGCTTGTATTTCTAGCATATTTAATCCATTCTGAATTTTAGTGTTATTTATCTTCCCGTTTTTTAAGAATTTTGTTTCAAGAGGATTATAGGTTAGATCAAAAAGTAAATGTTTGTTTGATAAAAACTCATAAGGAATTTCAGGTGCGCAATTAATATCTGGATATACTCCTAAAGGTGTTGTATTTATAATAATATCATATTCCATGCACATACTCGCATTAAAATCTGAATAATTGAATTTTGAATTTCTAGAAATAGTTTTATGTATTATTCCCAATTTATTTAGGGAGTACCGAATAGCTTTAGCTGCACCACCATTTCCTAAAATGATGGCTTTTTTTCTTTCATCTAATTTTGAATAAATACTTTTAGTGAATCCTATGTGATCAGTATTATGTCCAACTAATTTCCCATTTTTTATCTGGATTGTATTTACTGCTCCAATTTTTCCTGCTTCAAAACTTAGTTCATCTAAAAATTTGATAATTGATTCTTTATATGGTATTGTGACATTTAATCCAGATATCTTCTTATTTTTTAATAATTCTTTAAAATCTGAAATACTTTGAATTTCGAAATCTAGATATTGCGAGTTTGTAATATGTTCTTTTTTAAATTTATTTTTAAAATAAATTTTTGAGAATGTATTAGTTAGATTTTTGCCAATTAAGCCATAAGTTCTCATGATATTCTTTTTGAGAAATCTTCTAAAAAATATACAATGATAAATCCTACAATTGCAAAAACTATAGCTGATATAGTATCTGAGTCCAGCGTGCTTGGCAAAATTATGTTATATGATATTACTTTTTCATTTCCATCTATTATTAAGCTTTCAGTAATTTTCTTCCATGGCCAAATAATTTTTAGTGAGCCTAAAATAAATCCAGTTAGTAGTGCAAGTGTAGCATTTTTATATTCTTTTAGTATCCACGATAGTAAATGTGAGAAACACATTAAACCAAAAATAGAGCCAAGAAAAAAAGTTGTTAATAATGGAATGTTTAACTCTGTTATTGCGGTAACCATCAACAACTTATAATTTCCTAACAATATTAGTATGTATGACCCAGAGAGTCCAGGAAGCATCATTCCACTTATTCCAATAATTCCGCAGATAAATACAAATAATAGGTTAGAGTTTTCTGTTGCCGGAGTAGCTAAGCTCAATGAGAAAGCTACAATTGTACCAAATATTAATGCAAGTATTGATTGCATATTCCAATTTTCTACTCTTTTACCAACAAAAATTATAGATGCAAGAATAAGTCCAAAAAAGAAAGCCCATATAAGTATAGGATATTCAGAAAATAGGTACTCAAATAAGCTAGCTATAGTAAAAACACTTACAATACTACCCAAAAAAACTGATGCTAAGAAATAAAAATTTGTGTATTTAACGAACTCTTTAATTTTTAAAGAGAAAAAGAGTTTAAAAGCATTTCTGTCAAATGATTTTAAAGAAGTAATAAGATCTTCATATATCTCCGTAATTAATGCAATAGTTCCTCCAGATACACCAGGAATTACATTTGCTACACCCATTCCCATCCCTTTAAGAAAAAGTATAATATAATATTTCATTTTTTTAAATTAAAAAATTTTCAAATGTATCTCCTCTTAATCCTAATCTCAAGCATTCTAATGGAATAACTTCGTTAGGAGCTATATTCCCCAAGTTGACATTTGCACCAAACTTTTTAATAAACCATATTTGTTGAGTTTTTTTTGGTGCTTCCCATAGAATTTTTTCAGGTGGTATTATGCGTGTTATTTTATCAATAAGTTCAGATTTTATTGCGCCATCACCATTAAAAACACCAATATTTCCACTTTCTCGTGCTTCTGCAATTACTTTCCAGCTACCAGATGCCAATTCTTCTTTCATCATCTTAATCCAACTATCACCACTTATCTCAACTGAGGCGTCTTTGCTTCCTACTTCGCTAATAACTTTAAAATCTTTTGAAAAATCAGCTATTGTCTCACATTTGAAATGATGATTCATTTCCATTGATCCATCAGAAATCTCAACCATTTCAAGACCAATGTTATTAAGATATTTCCGGTAATCATCAAGTTGGTTTCTTACAGCAAATGCCTCAAATAAGGTACCCCCAGCATAAACATGCATTCCGTGGTTTTTGTAAAGTTTTATTTTGTCTGCAACATTTGGAGTAAGTATGCTTGTTCCAAATCCAAGCTTAATGATATCAGTATGCACATGATTTGATTCTAAAAAGTTTTCAGCTTCTCTTAAGCTGAGCCCTTTATCCATCATCATTGTCAAGCCTCTTTCTCTTGGTTTTGAAGGTCTCTTTGGAAGTTGAGTTAAAATTTCTTTCATTTTAATAATAAACTAAACAAAGATACTAATACTGAGCACAACAATAATTTAATTATGTAATTTTGTTATAAATTACTTATAATGACATTAATAAAATCTATCTCTGGTATAAGAGGTACTATTGGTGGTTTAGTTGGAGAATCACTTTCTCCATTGGATATTGTGCGTTTCACATCTTCTTATGCACATTTTATAAAAAAGAAGAATACTGTTTCAAATACAATAATTATCGGTCGTGATGCCCGTATTTCTGGAGAAATGGTTAGTCGTATAGTTTCAGGTACTTTAATAGGTTGCGGTTTTGATGTTATAGATGTTGGTCTTTCAACAACACCTACTATAGAAGTAGCTGTAGATTTAAAAAAAGCTGCAGGAGGTATAATAATAACCGCTAGTCATAATCCTAAAGAATGGAATGCTTTAAAACTATTAAATGCACGGGGTGAGTTTTTGTCAGAAAGTGATGGTATTCAAATACTTGAACTTGCTAAAAATGATCAATTTAATTTTACTGAAGTTGAAAAATTAGGAAAGTATAGTTATGATGATTCTTATAATGATAAGCATATTGAATTAGTGCTTAATTTAGATTTAGTTAATGTTGATTTAGTTAAAAAAGCTAAATTTAAAGTTGTTGTTGATGCAGTAAATTCAACAGGTGGTTTTATGATTCCAAAATTACTTGAACATATGGGTGTTGAGTGTGTGAAACTTTTTTGTATTCCAAATGGTGATTTTCCTCACAATCCTGAACCACTTCCAGAAAACTTAAAAGAAATTTCTTCTTTAGTTATAAAAGAGAATGCTGATTTTGGTATTGTTGTTGATCCCGACGTTGATCGATTAGCATTTGTTTGTGAAGATGGTACAATGTTTGGAGAAGAATATACTCTTGTTGCAATTTCTGACTATGTTTTAAGTAAAAATCCAGGAAATACAGTTTCTAACTTATCATCTACAAGAGCATTAAGAGATATAACTGTACAGCATAACGGAAAATATGAAGCATCTGCAGTTGGGGAAGTTAATGTTGTTGAGAAGATGAAAGAAATAAATGCAATTATTGGAGGAGAAGGAAATGGTGGAGTGATTTATCCGGATTTACATTATGGAAGAGATGCTTTAATTGGAATTGCACTTTTTTTAACTCAGATCGCAGAGAAAGATATTTCAGTTAAGAATCTAAGGAAATCATATCCAAATTATTTCATTTCAAAAAATAAAATTAAGTTAACAAAAGATATTAATGTAAACTTGATTCTATCAACCTTAGAGCGCAAATTTAAAAATGAAGATATTACTACAATTGATGGTTTAAAAATTGACTTTAATGATGGATGGGTTCATCTTAGAAAATCAAATACAGAACCAATTATAAGAATATATGCTGAAAGTAATAGTCAGGAAGCTGCCAGTAAACTTGCAGATGATATGATCTTAGAAATCAAAAAAATTATATGAAGGTTTATTTAGATAATGCAGCAACAACTCCATTAGCCCCTGAAGTTATAGAGATGACAAATGAAATGATGAAATCTCATTTTGGTAACCCTTCATCTATCCACTCGTATGGAAGAGAATCAAAGATAATTGTTGAGAATTCACGAAAAACTATAGCTAAATTACTTAATACATCTCCAAGTTCTATTTTTTTTACTTCTGGAGGAACCGAAGCTGATAATATGGCAATAATGTGTGGTATCCATGACCACAACATCACACATGCAATTACATCAAAACTATCACATCATGCAGTTTTATATCCTCTACAAGATTTAGAAAAGCAGAAAGTGATTAAATTATCTTATGTTGATGTGGATGAAAACGGTGTTGTTTGTCTTAATCATCTTAAAGAATTATTAAAAAATAACACAAGAACTTTCGTATCTATTATGCACGCTAATAATGAGATAGGTACAATTCAAGATATTAAGCAAATTGGTGATATTTGTAAAGAACATAATGCTATTTTTCATTCTGATACTGTCCAGACTATTGCACACTATGACTTTAATATGCAGGAAATAAATATTGATTTTATGGCTGCTTCTGCTCATAAATTTCATGGTCCTAAAGGGATAGGATTTGTTTATATTTCTGAAAACATAAAAATAAAACCACTTCTTAGAGGAGGTTCACAAGAAAGAAATATGAGAGCGGGAACTGAAAATATCTATGGAATTGCTGGTCTTGCATTGGCTATGGAGTTAGCATATAAAAATTTAAAATTAGAAAGAAGTTACATAGAGGATATTAAACTATATATGATTGAGAAATTGACATCACAAATAGTAGATGTACAATTCTATGCAAAATCTGCTGACATTAAAAATAGTTTATATACTGTGCTTTCTTGTCATTTTCCAGAAACTGATATTGCTGAAATGCTACTTTTTAATCTTGACATTTTGGGTATTGCATGCAGTGGAGGTAGTGCTTGTGCATCAGGAAGTAATTCTGGTTCTCATGTTTTATCAGAAATTGTATCAGAAACTAAAAGACCCGGTATTAGATTCTCATTTAGTAAATTTACAACTAAAGATGATATTGATTATACTGTTAAACAGTTAAAAACTCTATTTCCTTAATTTCTTAATCTTTATGCCAAAATACCCATATGCTATTGTCATTAATGGTGATATAAGGTTAAAGAAGCAAAATGGGAGGTAAGCTAGTGTTGCAACACCTAATACTGCTGATTGTGTTGCTCCACAAGAATTCCATGGAATTAAAACGGATGTAACCGTTCCGCTATCTTCCAATGTTCTGCTCAGATTCTCAGGAGCTAATTTCTTTTCTTCATAGGTTTTAGAATACATTCTACCAGGAACAACTATGCTCATATATTGATCTGATGTTGTTAAATTGAAAAAGATACATGTTGTAGCTGTTGATGCAATTAGACTTCCTGTACTTTTTGCATATTCAACAATAGGATAAGCAACTCTATTAAGCAAACCTGTTGCCTCAATTGATCCACTAAAAATCATCGCAGAAAATATAAGTAGTAAAGTATTGAGCATTCCATACATTCCACCAGATTTAAGTAAATCAGATCTGTCAGCAATTGCAATATTAAATATATCATTTATTGTAGTATTTACAGAATTGAAATTTACATCGCCAATCATTGAATTTACTATTCCAATATAATATGAACTTATATTAGATGAAGACATTCCAGAAATTTCAATTACAATAGAAGGTTGAAAAATGATTGCAAATATTGCACCTAAAATTGTTCCAAATAATAAAGCAGGTATAGCTGAAACTTTCTTTATTATCATTACTATAACAAAGATAGGCACTAAAAATAGCCATATTGATATGTTGAATTTATTAGCAATAACTTCAGTTGCCTGACTAATTTGTTGAGAAGAGATATTAGTATCAAAGTAAAATCCTATTATAAGAAATATAATTATTGTAATTAAAAATGAAGGAATAGTTGTAAGCATCATATATTTTATATGATCAAATAAATCAACACCACCTATAGCAGCGGCCATATTTGTAGTTTCAGATAATGGAGACATTTTGTCACCAAAATATGCGCCAGATATGATAGATCCTCCAATTAATCCAATTGGAAGGCCTATGGCAGTTCCAATTGCTAATAGGGCTATTCCGACTGTTGCAATAGTGCTCCAAGAACTTCCAGTTGAAAGCGATACTATTGCTGTAATAATTGCTGTAGCAAACAAGAATATTTTTGGATTAAGTATCTGTAAACCGTAATAAATCATTGTAGGAATAACGCCTGAGATTAACCATGTCCCTGATAATGCCCCAATAAGTAGTAGCATAATTATTGCTGGCACAACAGATTTTATACTATTGCTTATTCCTTCAATTATTTTTTGCCATTTACATCCGTATATTATCCCTACTATACTTGCTATTGTACCTGCAAATATTAACGCAATTTGATTAGGACCTCCAATAGCATTCTCAAATATAATTACATTAACAGAAAGTAAAATAATTAAAATTAAGATAGGTAGAAAAGCAATTATGTAAGGGATTTTTTGATTATCCATCATTATTATTTATAAAAAATATTGGTAAAGATAAAAATAGGTGATTAAAGAATACCGACATGTTGCATGCACTCTCTCATAGTTTCGTAAGTTCTTTCTATGTCGTCATCTAAACCAATTGAAATTCTAACCAGACTATCTGAAAGCCCCATAGTCTCTCTTTCTTCTTCAGGTATTTCTGATGATGTAGAAAGTCCAGGAGCTGAAAATAATGTTTTATAAAAGCCTAGGCTAACAGCTAAATAACCTAAGTTACGTTCTTGCATCTCTTCCATAAGCTCATTTGCTTTATCTTTTGTTAAAGCATCAATTACGAACATACCACCAAAGCCAAAATCTTCGTTCATACTTTTTTTCATTAAATTGTGCTGAGGATGATTTTCTAAGCCAGGATATACAACTCTTAAGCCATCTTTTTGAAATTTTATAGACAGATAAAGTGCATTATGAGAATGTTTTTTAATTCTTAAAGGAAGTGTTCTTATATTTTTTAAGATGCTCGCAGCTCTCATAGAATCCATCACAGGACCAAGAAGCATAGCACTTCCAGTATTCACATCTATCATCTCACTAATAAATTCTTCGTCAGAACAAACCACACCACCTACTGTATCAGAGGTCCCATTAATAAATTTAGTTAAGGAATGGATTGTTACATCAGCTCCCATTATTGACGGAGAAAATATTAATGGAGTAAAGGTGTTGTCAACTACAAATTTAATGCCTTTTTCTTTAGCTATTTTTGCAATTGATTTAATATCAGAAACTTCTAATAGGGGATTACTCATAGTCTCACAGTAGATAACTTTTGTTTTACTAGTTATCGCATTTTGAATTTCTGATAGCTTAGTTGTGTTAACAAAATTAGTCTTGATATTGAATTTTGGTAAATAGTTCTTCATAAAGGCATAGGTGCCTCCATAAATTGTTCTACTACTTATTATTTCATCTCCTGCACTACACAGTTGTAATAGGGTTGTAGTGATTGCTCCCATTCCCGAAGCGGAAAGTATTGCTCCTTTAGTATTTTCCATGTTTGCTAGAGCTTGACCAAGGTAAGATGTTGATGGGTTAGTATGTCTAGAGTATAAATAACAACCCTCTCTATTTCCTTCAAAGACATCACCCATTGTTTTGCCTGCCAAATAAGTGAATGTTGATGAATCTGCTATTGAAGGATTTACGCCACCAAATTCTCCGAAGAACTGAAGATCTTGTATATTATTAGCAGGATTGTTTTTTTTTGTCATCTTTCGTCAAATTTAATTTTCTTCTTCATTTTCATAATATCCATAACCGCTGGTTCCATATCCATATCCATATCCATATCCGTATCCGTATCCATATCCTGTTGCCGAGTGTTTAAAATCATTAATTATAAGTTGTATATTGATGATCTGATTTTGTTCATATAAGTTATTAATAACATTTAAAGCTTTTTTTGTTGAATAGCCATGTCGAACAACATATAAATTTACGTCAGCGTGCTTCATAATAATTGCTCCGTCTGTTACTAATCCGATAGGAGGGGTGTCAATTATAACATAATCATATTTCTTATTTAACTCCTTTATCAATTCCTCCATTCGTTTGCTGTCCAATAATTCTGCCGGATTTGGCGGAACAGGTCCTGAGCCAATAACATCAAGTAGTTCTACTTCTGTCTTTTCTATTATATCAGATAAAGTTGATTTATTTATTAAATAACTACTTAATCCTTTTGTTTCATCAATATCAAAATCTTTATGCAATTTAGGTTTTCTAAGGTCAGCACCTATTAAAATTGTTTTGTATTTGGCGACTGCAAAAATTGAAGCTAAATTCATAGATGTAAATGTTTTACCCTCTCCGCCAATAGATGAAGTTATAGTTATAATTTTTTTAGTTTTATCAGCAGCAAGATATTGAATGTTAGTTCTAAGAGCTCTAAATGATTCTGCTATAATAGATTTTGGTGTATTAGCAACTACTAAGTTTGAAGCTTTAGAGCTGTGTCCAATAAGTCCTAAAATAGGAATCTTAGTTGCATTCTCTAAGTCAGCTTTACTTAATATTGTATCGCTAAAGAATTCTCTGATGGAAATAAAAAAGATAGGAATTAATAACCCAATCAAAATAGATATAAAATAAGTAAGAGATCTCCTTGGTTTAATTGGAATTTCACTATCTAATCTTGCACTGTCAATTACTTTGTGATCAGATTCAGTACCTGCTTTAGCAAGAGATGCTTCATATCTCTTTTGTTGTAAATAAACAGCTGTCAGTTCATTATATTCGTACTTTCTTTTTAAAATTAAGTAATTTTTTTCAGCTTCTGGTAGTTGATTAATCTTATTGTTAAAAGATTTTATTCTTGACTGTAAGTCATTTTCGTAGATTGAAGCTGAGGAAATTAAATTAGTAACATTTTCAACTATTATCTTTTTAGTATATTCTATTTGAGAAATCACAGATTTGAATGCAGGATTTTTATCAGTAGTCGTAAGTTGTAAATCTCCTTTTTTGGCATATAGTTCGAGTAATTGACTAATTAACCCATTAAGTTCTGGATTGCTAATTCCCATTGACGTTGGAGAAACTATTGAGTTAGCATTTTCATCATCTTTGATATATTTTAACAGAGATTTGTAATATTTTATATTTACAGACTGTTCAGAGAGTGAGTTATCTAATTTTTGTTTTTGAAAATATGTTCCAAATTCTTTATCAACAATCTCTAAATTTGGGTTTTGAGTCCTAAAATTTTGTAATTGATTCTCAATATTAGTTAATGAGTCTTGAATAACAGACAGTTGCTCATCAATAAACTTAATAGTATTTATGGCCATAATATTCTTTTCATTTAAACCATCTTTTAAATAAATTTCAGTTAGTTTGTTAAGAATATTTATGTTTTTTCTAGGATTTTTATCTTTGATGTTTAGTTTTAGTATTGATGTCTCTTTATTTATTGGGTTTATTAAAATTTTTGAAATTAGTGAACGAGCTAGTTTACTTTCTTGATGTAATTCAAAAGAATAACTATTTTTATTTGCAAGTAATTGTACTAAATCAAAAGATTTACTCTTGGATATCTTTATCGCAAAATAGTCTGTTATTATTTTTTTGTTAAAATTAAATGTATCACTTATGTCAACATCAGTGATTAATGTTTTGTCTAATTTCTTGTTCTCAATATTGTATGGAAAAACACCATTAGATGATATTTTTAGATTAAAACTATTGTTATCAATTATTTCAATTTCAAATTTTGTTCCAGTTAACTGATTATGTGTAGAATCAACATAAACGATAAAAGGAGATTTTTCAAATATTTCTTTTGTTTGTAAGAATCCGTGTTGAAAATATGAGATGCCAAGATTAAGTCCTTTTATTATTTTTTCGGTTATATTATATGATTTTAAAATAATGATTTCATTAGTTAAATTATTTTTACCACTAAACAGCTCAAGTCCCTCTATAAGATTTTCTGCTCCGAGTTGAGTGTTATTGTCATCTCGAATCTCTAGTGTAGTTGAAACGCTATATTCAGGGATTGTTAAATGATTGTATATAAATCCACATAGAATAGTGATGAATACTGATAGCAAAAAATAACTCCAGTATTGTGTGTACTTCAAAACAAGTGCTTTTAAATCAATTGTTTCATCGTTAGTATCTTTCTTTTGACTTTTTTCTTCCATTAAATTATTCGCTAAATTTAAGATATACGTTAAATAAAACTGCAAATGTTGTAAGTGCAGAAAGTAGTAGCTGAGATTGTGATTTTTTAAATCCTTTAAATTTAAGTGGCTTAATGTATATTAAATCGTTATTTCTTAAGTAGTAAAAGTCTGATTTAATAATTTTGCTTGAAGTTAAATCAATATCATATACATTCCTATTGTTTTCTTCTGATCTAACTATCTTAACTCTTTTTAGATTTCCATAGTCATTAATGCCACCAGACATAGCTATAGCATCATAAATTGTTAGTCCCTCTTTGTAAACAGGATAGTTTCCTGGTGCATTAATTTCACCTAAAATTGTAAATTCAAAGTTTGCAAGCTTTACAATAACGAAGGGGTTAATCAGAAATTCTTCTGCTTTTAATGAAATGGTAGCCTCTGCTTCTTCGAGTGTTTGATTTAATACAAATACATTACCAACGTTTGGAATATCAATTGTTCCTTCTTGACTGATTGTAAATCCATTTAGATATAGATTAGCGGCTGTTAATGTTGAATTATTACTATTTGTATTAGTTTCAATATTAAATAGATTATTAGATTCTTCATTTCTGCTAATTACTTTAACCATTAAAATATCACCTATCTCTAAAACATGTTTAGGTGGTTTAGGAGAAATATCAAAGCCAGTTAAATCAGCTTCGTTTAAATAAGTGATTTTACTCATTGGAGTACAGCATTGTAAGATAAGAGCTAAAAAAAGCAGATTAATTACTTTTGGAAAGTTGATTCTATATGTTTTTTTCATTTAATGCAAAGATAAGAAATTTACATTTCTAATTAATTCTTTTTAGATATTGATATAATTTAGATGTAGGTAAGCCAACAACATTGTTGTAGGAGCCTCTAATCTCATTAATTGCAATATTCCCAATCCACTCTTGTATTCCATAAGATCCTGCTTTATCAAATGGCTTATATTTTTCAATATAATACATGATTTCTTGATCAGAAATATTGCAAAATGATACATATGTTTTATCAGAAAAAATAATCTCATTTTCATTAGACTTTATACATACACCCGTAATAACTAAATGAGTTTTACCAGATAAGTCTTTAAGTGTTTTTATTGCATCTTCTTTACACTTTGGTTTATGTAAAATTTTATTCTCGTGTAGAACAATTGTATCAGCCGTAATTAGCAGATAATTTGTTGAAAGTTCAGAGGCGATTGTATTTGCTTTCTCCTTCGCAATAAACTCTGCAATTTGAGTGCCTTCTAAAGAGTTTGGATAGCATTCATCCTTTCTACTTACTTTTAATTTAAAATCAATTCCTATGTCCATCAATAGTCGTTTTCTTCTAGGTGATGCAGATCCTAATATTACATTATATTTTTTTAGGTTTTTTAAAGGCATTTTATCAAATATGTAAAAAGTAGTTTAAGGGAATTGCAAGTATTCCAACTAACATTATGATTTTACATAAAGCACTTGTATAATGAAAATCTGATTTGGATTTTGCAAAATATATCTTGTATAACAAAAAAAATAGTAATAATTGTAACACAAACATATGAGAAACAGAATAAATATTAACACCCCAATAAGAAAGTGGTACACTGAATTCTGTATTTAATACACTGTACTGAAAATACTGGAAATATCCAATTCCAACGATAGGAATCCAAGTTAAAAGAGAGACGATTTTTTTGGTTTTATTTATATCATATTTTATTGCTAAAGTATTGGCATCATTTCTTCTGTCACCTTCAATGTCTTCAATGTCTTTTAAGATTTCTCTCATTAATGTTGTGATAAATGAAAATCCACAATAAATGATAATGATAATGAAAACCATTTTTGTTCCATTTGAAATTAAATTTCCTTTGGAAACGATATCATAAATTGCCAGAGTAAAAATACTCAGTGAAGTCAAAAATGCAACCTGTAAGTTTCCTAAAATAAAAGAACTTTTATAGTTCTTAGAATATTTCCATAAACTATATATAAAAAACAAAAAAATTAGACAGTACCAGATTTTATTAATAATAAATGATAAATAAAAACTACTTGACATTCCAATAAAGTTTAGTATGTAGTAAGTTTTTAAAGCGAAACTTTTACTGATTTTAAGATCTATAATTCTTTTCTCGGGTTTGTTGATTTTGTCATTTTCAATGTCATATATGTCGTTTATAATATAACCGCCAGCTACAATTGTTAGTAGTGAAAATAAAAATATTATAAATTCTAAATTTGATAATGTTGGGTCTTTAACATATGGGTTTATTAGAAAGAACTTAGTTGCCGATTGTACAAGGATAATGATTACAAGATTCTTGTATCTAACAAGTTTAATAAAATCTATAATTTTATTCATTTAATTCAATTATTGAATTTGTAATAAATTGATATAAATCCTTAGTCTTTTTATTAGAAATCATTTCTAATTGATGCTTGATTAATTTTACATCTTTTCTTTTAGCTGGACCTGTTTGAACATCTCCTGGCTTATTATCATTAAGTTTGAGTATTGTCTGATTAATTAATGGAATTAATAGTTTAAAGTCAAGATTATCTTCTTTAAGTAAGTTATATGCATTAGTGTACATGTGATTTGAGAAATTACAAGCAAATACAGCTGCGACATGAAGTTTTTTTCTCTGTTTAGAGTTTAGAAATGTAATGCTCTTTGATAAACTTTTAGCAAGGTTATTTAACTTTAATCCAAATTCTTTATTGTTAGCCTCAATACATATTGGGATGTTCTCAAAATCAATATTTATTTCTTTATTGAATGTTTGTAAAGGATAAAAAACTCCAAAATTATTAAATCTATTATCAAAAATATCAATATCAGATCCTCCAGAAGTATGAATAATATTATCAACTGTTATAGTTTTTACAATAGATTCTATCTTATCATCTTTAACTGCAATGATATATAAATCTGCTTTTGCGAGATTTTTTAATGAATCAGTAGCATTACAATGTAGTTTTTCTGCAAGTTTATTTGCATTTTTTATTTGCTGGCTCCAAACTTGTATGATATTGTAGCCATTATCTAAAAGTGATAGACTTAATTGTGTTGCTAAATTTCCTGATCCAATAAGTACAATATTTTTCATGCTCAATTATTGAATACAAACTTAATAATAATTCGTAATTTTGTAACTTAATTTTCGGATATGATAAACAGAATAATAAAGTTTCTAACTTCTATGCAAATGATGACTATGCTTATACTGATATTTGCTTTTTCTATTGGTTATGCAACATTTATTGAAAACGACTTTGGAAGAGCAACCGCTAAGGCTTTAATTTTTAACACTTTATGGTTTGAAGCTATATTATTACTTCTTGCAATAAACTTAGTAAGTAATTTACTTAAGTTTAAATTGTTTAGAATTGATAAAATAGCTGCTTTAACTTTTCATGTTTCCTTTATTATTATACTGTTAGGTTCTGCAATAACTAGATATATATCATATGAGGGAATGATGCATATTAGAGAAGGAGATGCTACAAATTTATTTATTTCAGACGATACATTTCTTAAAATTCATATTGATGATAAATTACATCAATATAAGTATGATAAAAAATTATTTCTTTCAGGTATTACCAAAAATAATTTTGATATTAATGTTAATTTTAAAGACAATGATATTTACATCAAATCATTAAAATTTCTTCCTAATGTACAAGATTCATTATTTGTTGGTATCGATGGGGGTAATGATATCCTCCATCTTGTTGTACCTGGACAAGACGGGATGCAAGATGAGTTCTTAATTGATGGTGAGCAGAGAGAGATTCAGGATTTACTATTTACTTTTAATAATCCAATTACTGGTGCTGTTAATTTAACTTCTAATGATAGTATTATTTCTTGTAATGCACCGTATGTTGTCTCTACTATGAGTATGAGTACAAGAAGTACAGAAGAAAAAGTTGCCAACGAAGATTTTGTTTTACAGCAGAAAACATTACATACTTTTAATGGTTTAAACTTAGTTCTTAAGGACATAATGTTTAAAGCAGAGATGCAGCCTGTAAGTACATCTAATGTAATGCAAGATGGTGCTGAAGATGCATTACTCATAAATGTTAAGGCTAATGGTGTTGATAAAGATGTTATTTTGTATGGAGGTAAAGGCTTTGCAGGCACAGATGTGGTCTTTGCAGTCGATAATTTAAATTTCAAACTAACTTATGGATCAAAATATTACACAACTCCATTTAGAGTTAAACTAAGAGATTTTCAACTTGATAGATACGCAGGATCTATGAGTCCGAGTTCCTATGCAGCTGAAGTATCTATTTTAGATGGAGAGAAAGTAGAAGATTATAGAATATTTATGAATAATGTTTTAAATTATGGAGGATTTAGACTGTTTCAATCTTCTTACGATAAAGACGAGAAAGGAACAATTTTATCAGTTAATCATGATTGGTGGGGGACTCTTGTTACATATATTGGATATTTTTTACTAGGTCTTGGGTTCATACTTGTCTTTTTAACAAATAATACAAGATACAAAGCTTTGACAAAAAAATTAAAAAGAATCTCATCAATTTTAATTTTACCTCTTTTTTTTAGTTCTAATTTATATGCTTCAGACAGTCTTTTGTCAAACAAAGAATACCGATTTGATATTAATCATATCAAAAATTTTGAAGCTTTAGTTTTACAAGATAATGGAGGAAGATTTAAACCTGTTCATACTCTTACATCAGATTATTTTAGAAAAATTTATGGAAAGAATAAATTTAATGACGTATCTTCAACAGAGGTCGTTCTAGGAATGATGTATGATCCAGTTTCATGGGGTAAAAAGCCTATAATCAAGGTGTCAAATCCGAAGTTAAGAGCATTAATTGGGAGTAAAGATTTAGATTCAAAGTATATCAGAGTTTCTTTCAATGAATTCTTCGATGACGATGGTCACTATTTTTTAGTGAAAGATGTAGAAAATGCTTATGAAAAACTACCAAAAGATAGAGATCAGTACGACAAAGATGTTTTAAAGGTAGACGAAAGAGTAAATATATGCTTTGCAATTTTTGGAGGAGGAATATTCAGACTTTTTCCTCTTGCAAATGATTCTAACAATACATGGTTCTCTTATGTTAACTCAAATGAATTTTCAGGAAATGATTCTCTTTTTGTAGCAAATATAATTCCTATGTACTTTAAAGGTGTCAAACAAGGAGTTGAGACTAATGATTGGTCAAGTGCTGATACAATTGTAAGTTATATTAGAAAATATCAATTAAGGTATGCAGAAGATATAATGCCAGTTCAACATAAAATTAACTTTGAGATTTTTTACAATAAAGCAAGTATCTTTTCAAGATTATTTATGTTTTATTTTTTAATTGGGATTCTTTTAATAACTGTAGTTATTGTTAATTTATTTAAAGATAATAAGCTTCTTCATCTTACAATTAAATTTTTCACATCTCTGATTGTTATTGGTTTTATTGCCCATACATTAGCATTAGCTTTAAGATGGTACATTTCTGGTCATGCCCCTTGGAGTAATGGTTACGAATCAATGATCTACATTGCATGGGCTACAATTTTATCTGGAATAATTTTTGCCAAGAGATCTATTCTTACATTAGCTGCAACTGCTGTTATTTCTGGATTATTACTAATGGTTGCTCACCTTAATTGGTTAGATCCCGAGATTACTAATTTAGTGCCAGTTCTAAAATCATATTGGTTAATGATACATGTTGCTATCATCACCGCTTCTTATGGCTTTTTGTCTCTAGCTGCTATACTAGGATTAATAGCGCTTTGGCTTATTATTTTTACTAATTCTAACAATAAGAATAAGTTAAAAAACACTTTATCTGAGCTAACTATTATTAATGAGAAAAGTATTGAGATTGGTTTGTTTATGCTTACAATTGGAACATTTTTAGGAGGTGTATGGGCTAATGAATCTTGGGGAAGATATTGGGGGTGGGATCCAAAAGAAACTTGGGCTCTTGTGAGTGTTTTAATTTATAGTTTCGTTTTGCATATGAGATTTATTCCTGCTCTAAGAAGTCAACTTACTTTTAACACAGTATCGATGTTTGCTATTTGGACAATCATTATGACATATTTTGGAGTTAACTATTATCTCTCTGGCTTACATTCTTACGCTGCTGGAGATCCAATGCCAATTCCTGTTTTTGTATATTATCTATTCGTAATAATGTTACTTTCAGCAGTACTTGCCAAACTGAAATTTAAAAAACATTATTAATATGAAATTAGATATTTTAGTCTTTGGTGCTCATCCTGATGATGTTGAATTAGGTTGTGGGGGAACAATAATAAAAGAAATCCAAAATGGAAAGAAAGTTGGAGTAATCGATTTAACTAGAGGAGAATTAGGTACTCGAGGATCTGTTAATAGTCGTAATAATGAATCTGTAAAGGCTTCAAAAATTATGGGTCTTTGTCTAAGAGAAAATATGGATTTCAAAGATGGATTTTTTAAAGATGATCATGATCATAAATTGTCTTTAATTAAAAAAATTAGAAAATATAAACCTGATGTTGTGATAACTAATGCTTTATCTGACAGGCATCCCGATCACCCTAGAAGCTCTCAGATTACTATTGATGCCTGTTTTCTTTCTGGATTAGAAAAAATAGATACAAATCAAGATGTATGGAGACCAGCATCAATTTATCACTATATACAATATAATAATCTAACCCCAGATTTTGTGATTGATATTACTAAGCAAATTGACTTAAAGATGGATGCTGTTAAGGCTTACGATACACAATTTTACAATCCAGAAAGTAATGAATCAGATACTCTTATTTCTTCATTAGAATTTCTTGAAAGTGTAAAATATAGGGCAAGAGATTTAGGTCGTCAAAGTGATTGCGAATATGCTGAGGGTTTTATTGCACATCAACTTCCTAAATTAGATTTTATTTCTGATATAAAATAAAAAAGACCAAGCAATGCTTGGTCTTTTCTACTTTAATTAATAAAGTATTATTTATTCTTAAATACTTTTTTTCCATCAATTATATACATTCCTTTTGGTAGGTCAGCAAAATTTGTTTTCCATTCTCTTCCAAGTATATCAAATACTCTACTGTTTCTATTATTAAAATCTTCAGCTTCTAGTACAGACACAGGTGGTGTAGTATTATCAAATAATCCAACAGTGTCAACTTCTAGATAATGAATTGCATTCCAATCAACAAGATCCTCATCACCTTGTACAGCTAGTCCAGGTTCAAAGTCTAATTGATATATTAATCTTAGTTTATCATCAACGACTGGACTTAACGATCCATAAACACATTCTTGCATACCATCCCAATCATCATGAGGAGTAATGTCAACTGGTGTTTTCCAAGTTGTTCCTCCATCTGCTGATTTAGTTACATAAATATGTCTGAAAACTTGAGAGCCATTATCTACAGTTTCAGTATATCCAGAAAATGTCATATAAATTTCACCATTTGATGATAGACCAGCGCTCGGCATAGAAGCATGAGATCTGTAGTATAATGCATATCCACCAACTTCATCTATTCCTCCTACAGCAGGATCTCCATTTAAGTCTGGTGCTTCAGCGATCCAGTGATCATTCATCATATCAGAGTACCATAAAGATGTGTCACCTACATGAACTGTTGAAGGAGTATTATCCGCACCATAGCTTTCATTCCAGTAAGCAATACCATTTGTTGATGGAAACCAAGATGAACTTCCATCAGAAAGATCATCATCTGCATACATCATAATTCCATAAAATACGTGTGCCATTCCCTGATCATCTATAATTAGTGCTCCTGAATTATCAGTTGAATACACTTGATCTAACACACCATCGCTATCTAAATCTAATCCTTCATCAATAGCATACTTATCATGTGGGAAATTAAGAAAAGTAGTAGCTGTCCAGTTATCTCCATTGTCAGTTGATTTTACAATAAATGAATCACCCCAATCATTAAAATATGCTACTACTACAGTCTCTCCTTTTGCTGAAATTGCATAATTATCTGCACTAAATCCAAGGAAATGCGCTGTATCTATAGTTGGTAATTGCATTGTGTCAATATCCCAAATTGCACCACCATTTTGTGATCTGAAATAAAGAAGCGCTCCATTTAATCCATTAAATAATGAACCACTCCAATTAGTACCCATTGGCTCTGTAAGTGCAATCATGTGAATAGTATTTCCGTCTAATCCTCCTGCAACTGATCTATTCCATATCATATAAAATTCACCAATACTTGCATCAGTCCATGCCCCATTTCCAATTGAAGATCTACTTGCTTGATTAAGTACACTTAATCCTGTGCTATGAGTAATAACTTTTTCTTCACCGGTTCCAAGACCAAAAACTGATGGCCACCCAACTCTAGATGTTTCTATTCTATCAACTTGATCTGTGGGTTGAACGATTTGATTAATCCAAGATGTTCCGTCAAAATAGTTATAACCAGTCCCTCTATCAGAATATGTAGTGTTAAATTCTTTAGACATTGTCCATGTTGCTGACATTGTCCCATCATCATGTACAGCTAATCTATTTTGTACTGAACCATTAGTCTGTAGGTCATATGTTGTGTAACCAATTACTTCTGAAGGGAAGCTAGAACTTTTAGAATTCATTACTGCATGAGTATGAGGGTTTGGATGTAGCATTAAATGAGATAAATTCTCATCACCTTTCATGATTTTTTGATCATCAATAGCTTTTATTGATCCTTTGTGATTTTGACCAGGAACTATTTGTGCGCTTAGAATCACAGCAAAAAAGAAACTGGCAATTAGTGTAGTCGTTTTTTTCATATTGTTTTGGGTTAAATTGTTAAAATATGACGCTAATGTACTAAAAAATTTTCTTGTATCTTAATCTAATTGAGTTTCCTATTACTACTACGTCAGAGAATGCCATAAACAGTGCGCCCCACATTGGATTTAGTAATCCGGATATTGCTAAAGGTATAGCAAAAATATTGTAGGCAAAGGCCCAGAATAGATTCTGTTTTATTGTTAAAAGAGTATGTTTTCCTATTAACAGTGATTTTGGTAATTGATCTAGGTCATTTTTGTTTAACAATACTACATCTGCTGATTGAATTGCAATTTGAGTTGCATTTACTAAAGATATTCCTACACTTGCTTTTGCTAGAGCTGGAGCATCATTAATTCCATCACCAACCATAGCTGTAGGAGAGATTGATTGAAGATTTTCAATTGATGAAAGTTTTTCATTTGGAAGACACTCACTAATGATATTAGAAATCCCAATTAATGAACCAGTTTGTTCACATTTTTCTTTTTTGTCTCCACTTAGAAGGGTAGTATCGTATCCTAAATTAGTGATTTGATTAACTACCTCTTTTGTTTTTGGTTTTAGTGAGTCAATAATATTTAAAGTTGCTATTTGATTTCCATTTTTTAATAAATATAAGTCATATTTATTATCTAATGTAATAATCTTAGATGAACCTATAGTATATTGTTCATTATTAATTATAGCACTTATTGATATACCTTTTTTTTCAATAATTTGAGATAATTCCAGAGGTTCATTATATTTGGCAAATGCATTGCATAACGAGCTAGCAATAGGGTGGGAGCTATTTAACTCTAGGTTGTAAATTATATTCTTTATTTCTTTTTCATCACCATTTATTATATTTAGTTCTGATACTTCAAATTCTCCAGTTGTTAATGTTCCGGTTTTATCAAATACGATATTCTTTATGTATGCTAGTTTTTCTAAAGTATCACCACCTTTTATTAGTATTCCATTTTTAGCAGCTCTTCCAATACCTACCATTACTGCTGTGGGAGTCGCTAAGCCCATAGCACAAGGACATGAAATAACTAAAACCGCAATTGACCTTAAAAGAGCATCTTGAAAATCGATTAAAAAATAAAAATGTCCGATTAAAAAGGTTAATGTAGATATGCTTATTACTAGAGGAACAAAAATAGCACTAATTGTATCTCCAATTTTTTGAATATTTGGTTTATTGTTTTGTGCATCTTTTACAAGATTAATTATTTGAGATAGCAATGTGTCTTCACCTATCTTTGTGACTATCATCTTAATATTACCATCAGTAATAATTGTACCGCCAATAATTCGGTCATTAATTTTCTTATTAACTGGCAAACTTTCACCAGTAATCATTGACTCGTCAATAAAACAATTACCATCTTTAATGATTCCATCAGTTGGGATCTTATCTCCGCTGTTTACAATTAAGGTGTCATTAATAGAGATCTTATCAAAATCAATATTCTTTATTTTACCATTAATATCTATCTTGGCTGTATTGGCTTGAATTTCTGAAAGATCTCCAATCGCAGTAGTAGTTTTTTGTACAGAGCGATGTTCAAGAACATTACCAAGTAACACTAAGGTAATTATTGTTGCTGCTGTTTCAAAGAATAAATAATTATGTACTAAATCAGTTCCATAGTATAAGTACCACCCAGAAATACTGTAAATAAATGCTGCACTTGTACCGATAAAGATTAGTACATCCATATTAGGGATTCCTGTTTTCAAAGATTTCCATGCACTTTTACCAAAATATAAAAGACCAACTAAATACACAGGTGTACAAAGTATAAGCTGAATTAACGGGTTATTTAGCATGTTGTCTTTGCCAACAAACATATGTGAGAAAAGAGGAAGGGTGAAAAATAGTGTAAATAAAAAGTACTTTTCAACTTTTGACATTACTTTGTCATTACTTTTAACAGATTGAATAATTGTATATCCAATCTTTTTTATAATGTCTTCAACATCTTTTTTTGAATATTTTTGATCGATTTGACATGATGCTTCTCCCGTTGAGAAGTTTACATTTACATCTTTTAAACCCTTAGATTCTAGATGCTTCTTTATTCCTAAGGCACAGTTAGCGCAACTCATGCCATTGACTTGAATTTTTATCTTTTTTTTATCCATTTTTATTATTTAACAAATATAAATAGAATAATCTAATATTAACAGAAAATTATATATTTGCGAGCTTAAAATGGTGATTGTAGCTCAGTTGGTTAGAGCACTGGTTTGTGGTGCCGGGGGTCGTGGGTTCGAATCCCATCAGTCACCCATTTAAATTAAAAAGAGGAGCATTATAGCTCCTCTTTTTAATTAATAAATTTATTTATCTTTCTTAAAAGTAATTGCTTAGGGTGATTTCCAGGAAAGATGGTTATTTTTTCAAAATTAGGATTAAATAATGCAATTGTTGGAGTAGTACTTTGAGATGTTCCATTTCTATCAAAGGCAGCTACCTCTGCATAAAAATCATGTCTCCAGTCATATCTTCCAGATGATTCAGGTTGTTGGTTACCATATGCTTTATTATTATAATGTATAGTGTCCTTTGTTCGACTATCTATTTTAACTGGAACAAAATTATTGTTTATTATATTAATAACGCTTACATCAGACAGAGTTTCTCGCTTCATTTTGTCGCAGTATTGACAGTCTTTTTTGTAAAAGTATACTAGTATAGGCTTATTGATTTCTTTAGCCAACACTTTAGCTTTTTTTAATGAAACCCATGATATTTGAGCTTGAGTAGCTCGTTGGGAGAATGATAGAAATGGTAAGACAGAAAGAAAAAGTATTACTATTATTCTCATAATTTACTTATTAATAATTTGACTTGCTCCATTAATCCATGCATTTGCTCCACCACGGACATAGCCCTGTGAACCTAATTTATTAAACTCTACCTTATCATTTACTTTCTTTGGTGTAACGAACCATCCGCTTGGATATCCTCTAACTCCAAACATCTGTTGGAGTTCACGATTTTGTTTCTGTAATTGTTCTGAAATAGGTGTTCTTTTAGGAAAATCTAATTCCACTAGAACAATATTCTTAGATGCCCATTTTTTAAATTCTGGCTTTTCAAAAACTTCTGCAACCAATTTTTTACACCATCCACACCAGTCACTTCCAGTAAAGAATAAGAATAAAGGTTTGCCACTTTGAGTAGAAATATTTATTGCTTTATTTACATCTGTATGCCATACTAATTCTTTTTGTTGAGCAAAACCATTTAAAGTTAATGCTACAAGAAATACTAATAATATTTTTTTCATTTTTTTCATTTTTTAAGTTATAGTTTTTTAGTGCACTCCGTGCATCCATTTTTTAAGAACTGGTGTTAATATAAACGCTAGAATAGCCATTCCTATTGCAACAATACCTACTTGAGTAAATACTGAGGTATAATTTAACAAGGATACAACCCCTTCAGCAGTAGAGCTTGTTGCCGCACCACTAAATCCAGTTACTTTTTCTATCATAGTTGTCATAAATCCTGGTTCAGGAGTTGTTCCTACCTCAGTTGATGTTGTTAATTTTGCTATTGCTCCAGAAATGTAATGAGCATATGAAGATGATAAAAAGTAAACTCCCATCATAAATGCTGTCATACTTTTAGGTGATAGTTCTGTTACTTTTGAAAGTCCAATTGGAGATATAAATAATTCTCCAGTTGTAAGTAATAGATATCCAATCATTAAGAACATAAATGGAGTTCTTCCATCTACATCCATATACTGAGCACTCATTGCAAATACTAAAAAACCTAATCCTAGTTGCAAAATACCTAAAGCAAATTTTATTGGAGTAATTGGGTTTCTCTGTGTTTTTGATAAATATACCCACATCATTGAAAAAGGAATTGCTAAGAAAATAATATATCCAGGGTTTATTGCATTTGTTTGTGATGCGTTCATTAAGGTTAAGTTTACATTTCTTTCAGCAAAAAGTGTAATAGCGGTACCAGCTAATTCAAAGAAAGACCAGAAGACAGTAATTAATAATGTAAGAACTAAAACACTTAATAATCTAAAGTTTTCCATTCTTGATAGCTCCATCATTTTCTTACCAAGAATACCTAAAATAACTAACCCTAACAAAGATAAAAGTGCTGAATGTAAGTGAAGCCCTTCAGTTAAAACTTCTAATGCATTATATTTAACTAAAAATGCAGCTATTGGAACCATAAGCGCTGCTACAAGGTAGAAAAAGTAATCTGTTCGCATACCATACATTTTCTTATCAATAAATTCTTTTGGTTGATTTCCATTATCGCCAAAAACTCCAGAATTCATTCCTCTCATAAATACAAATAGACCAGCAAGCATTCCAATTCCAGCTGCTCCAAATCCATAGTGCCAACCATATTCATATCCTAAATAACCACATGCTAATGGAGCTAAAAATGCTCCAGCATTAATACCCATGTAAAAAATAGTAAAACCTGAATCTCTTCTGTCATCTCCTTCTGGATATAATCGGCCAACCATTGTTGAAATATTAGGCTTGAAGAAACCGTTTCCAACTATAAGTAAAGCTAGGGCTGCATAAAAGAAAAAGTTGTTAATAGCAAGTTTGTCAAAACCTAATACATCAGTATCAAAGTAGAATGCCATAAAGAAATGACCTAATGCCATTAGAATTCCTCCAAGCATGATAGATTTTTTAAATCCAATAAATTTATCTGCTATCATTCCACCTATAACTGGAGTCGCATACACTAACGATCCATATGCTGCAAAGATCCCAAATGAGACTTCTTCTCTGTATGCTTCATCTGTCATCCATGTAAAAAATTCATTTACCATATAGAGAGTAAGTAGTGCTCTCATTCCATAATAAGAGAATCTTTCCCACAATTCTGCAAAGAATAAATAAAACAATCCTTTTGGATGGCCTAATAATTGTTGTTCTTGATTTGTCATAAAGTAATTTTTATATTAGGTTGACGAAAATAGTAAATTTTATGTTATAAATTCTTTAAAATAAAATCTGTCATTTTTTGATATAAATGCAGTCGAGTATTACCACCATAAATACCGTGATTTTTATCTGGATAAATAAATAAATCAAACTTTTTATTAGCTTTTACAAGAGCAGATATCATTTCCATACTGTTTTGTACATGAACATTGTCATCTGCACTACCATGAATTAATAAGTAATCTCCTTTAAGTTTGTCAACATGATTAATTGGTGAATTCTCATCATAACCATTAGCATTTTCTTGAGGAGTTTGCATGTATCTTTCGGTATATATATTGTCATAATAACGCCAATTAGTTACTGGAGCAACAGCTATAGCAAGAGAAAATATATCTGCACCTTTAGTAATGGCTAAAGAAGACATGTATCCTCCATAACTCCAACCTTGGATTCCAATTCTTTTTGAATCGATATAATCTAGATTACCAAAATATTTTGCAGCATTTATTTGGTCAATCAGTTCATATTTACCTAGTTCTTTATAGGTCATTTTTTTAAATTCACTTCCTTTTCCTCCAGTCCCTCTATTATCTACACATGCAACAATATATCCATTTTGTGCCAGCATTTGATACCAATAATAATTAGTCCATCCAAAACTATTTTTCACTTGCTGAGATCCAGGGCCCCCGTATAAAAACATAAATAATGGATACTTTTTGTTTGAATCAAAGTTTGGAGGCTTAATCATCCATGCATTTAGTTCTGCCTCTTCTGTTTTAATAGAAAAAATTTCTTTTTTACTTAAATTAAATTCTTTCATTTTAGCATTGAATTCTGCATTGTCTTCTAATATTTTCAATTGCTCTCCATTTGATTTGTGAAGTGTATAATATGGCGCTGTATTCGCATTTGAGTAACTATTTAGATAATATTTAAAATTGTCACTAAATTTTATTGAGTTATTACCAATTTGGGTACTTAGCTTTCTTTTTTTACCAGTAAATAAGTTATGTACATAAAGTGTTCTGTTAATAGATCCCTCTTCAGTTGAACGATAGTATAATTCCATTTTATCACTGTCAACTCCATCAAATGAAGTAACTTCCCAATCTCCTTTTGTAATTTGCTGTTCTGATCCATCTAGACCTTTAATATAAATATGATTAAAGCCATCTTTTTCTGATGTCCAAATAAAATTATCATCTGGTAAAAAAGTCAGGTTATCATGAATGTCAATGTAGTAATTGTCTTTTTCTGTAAAAAGAACTTTATTTGTATTAGATGTAGCGTCTGCAAGAACAAAATCTAATTCATTTTGATGTCTATTCATTCCATAAAGAGCTAGCAGATTGGAGTTTTTAGTCCATTTTATTCTTGGTATATATTCATAGTCTTTTTCTGTATAGATATATGTACTTTTATCTTTTTTTAAATTATAAAAATAAATTCTAACTACTGAATTTTCTTCACCTGCCTTTGGATATTTAAAAACTTCCTGAGTAGGATAAAGTCCACCTTTGAATAAATCCATTGAAAACTCTTTGACGTTTGTCTCATCAAATTTATAATATGCAATATGTTCTCCATCTGGTGCCCATTCAAACGAGCGAACTAAACCAAATTCTTCCTCATAAACCCAGTCTGAGGCGCCGTTTATAATTTGATTTTTTTGACCATCAAAAGTGACCTGCTTCGTTCTTCCACTATTAATTTCATGAATATATATATTATTATCTAGTACATAAGCTATTTTATTTCCAGCAGGTGAAAATGTTGCAAACATTAATTTGTCATCTGATATTTTTTTAAGTTTATTAGTAAAAATATTATAAACATAATATATTGATCTACTTGAGTATCTATAAATTTTTTCTGATTGTGTTTCAAAAAGTAATTTCTTCTCATCATTACTAAAAGAATAGTTAGTTATTCTTTTTAAATCAAACTCATCACTTTTAAATAGTGTTCTAATCTTTTCTCCATCTTTGTATTTATAAACATTTAATTCTTGTCCTAATTCAGAATTTTCAAGACTTACATAATGTTCACCATTATTCATGGAGTTTAAGCTATTATAATTTTTTGGAAAAAAAGAATAGTTTTTCCACAAGTCATCAAGTGTAATATTCTTTTTTTGCGAGAACATAGGGTTTATAACAAGAAAGCCTAGACATATGAGTAGTATCTTTTTCATCTGAAATTATTTTTAATTACAAGATGGCTAATTTAATTAAATTTGCATACATGAAATACAAGAAAATCAATTTTGATGACATATCATTTTTTAATAATTTACTTGGTAATGAATTTGTTTATAGCGATGATTCTAGTAGAGCTAAATATTCTCATGATGAAACAGAAGATTTAAAGTATTTCCCAGAATTAGTTCTTACCCCTAATAATACAAATGAGGTTTCTAAAATTTTAGATTATTGTAATTCAAATTTAATTCCAATTACTCCTTGTGGTGCAAGAACTGGCCTAAGTGGCGGATCTTTACCATTGTTTGGCGGTGTAGCTTTAAGTTTAGAGCGTTTTAATTCAATTATTAAGATTGATGAGAGGAATTTGCAAGTTACTGTGGAACCTGGAGTTATCAATCAAGAGCTAAGAGATGCTGTTGAAAAAAAGAATCTTTTTTATCCCCCTGATCCTGCTAGTAAAGGTTCATGTACACTTGGCGGTAATTTAGCCGAAAATGCTGGTGGCCCAAAAGCACTTAAATACGGTGTTACAAAAGATTATGTTCTCAATTTAGAAGTTGTCCTGCCAAATGGAGAAATTATATGGACTGGAGCGAATGTACTAAAAAATTCTACTGGTTATAATCTCACTCAATTGTTTGTTGGAAGTGAGGGGACTCTTGGTATAATAACTAAAATTGTTTTTAAGTTAATTCCTCTACCAACAAAAGATATTTCTTTGCTAGTTCCATTTAATTCCTCCGAAAAGGCTTGTGAGGCTGTTTCAGCAGTTTTTAGAGCAGGAATAACACCATCTGCTTTAGAGTTTATTGAGCGTGATGCGATTGATTGGACCAAAAAATATTCAGATATTGAACTTAATATTGATGATGATGTTAAAGCACACTTGCTTGTAGAGGTTGATGGTAATGATTTGGAAAGGCTTTATAAAGAATGTGAACAAATTTTTGAAGTCATGCAAGATTTTGAGTGTGGTGAAATCTTACTCGCAGATAGTGAAATACAGAAAAGTAATTTATGGAAATTAAGAAGGTCAATAGGTGAGGCAGTTAAATCTAATTCTATTTATAAAGAAGAAGACACAGTTGTTCCTAGAGCTGAATTGGCAAAATTGCTGAAAGGAGTTAAAGAAATAGGTGAATTTTATGGTTTTAAATCTGTTTGTTATGGTCATGCTGGTGATGGTAATTTACATGTAAATATTATAAAAGGTAATATGAGTGATAATGATTGGAACTTGAAATTATCATCAGGAATTCGTGAGATATTTGAATTAACAAAAAAATTAGGAGGTACAATTAGTGGTGAACATGGAATTGGACTTGTTCAGAAGGAATATATGGATATTGTACTTTCAAAAAAGAATATTGAATTACAGAAAGGAATCAAGCGACTTTTTGATCCT
>Ga0209374_1000090_pt1 | contig 97139 bp, 91 predicted proteins | sample SaaInlLV_DNA_10m_FD_184683 | JGI IMG/M metagenome (GOLD analysis project Ga0209374, IMG submission 184683) | Marine microbial communities from expanding oxygen minimum zones in the Saanich Inlet - SI075_LV_DNA_10m (SPAdes) (version 2) | ecosystem: Environmental > Aquatic > Marine > Unclassified ... | reverse complement strand
AATACCCAAAGGAGCCCTCTTAGTTGGTCTTCCAGGAACTGGTAAAACCTTGTTAGCTAAAGCAGTTGCGGGAGAAGCTAATGTTCCTTTCTTTTCATTATCGGGCTCAGATTTTGTTGAAATGTTTGTTGGAGTGGGTGCATCTAGGGTTCGAGATTTATTTAAGCAGGCCAAAGAAAAATCACCCTCCATTATTTTTATTGATGAAATTGATGCCATCGGTCGAGCAAGAGGAAAAAATAATATGTCCGGATCGAATGATGAACGAGAAAATACACTGAATCAGCTATTAACAGAAATGGACGGTTTTGGATCAGATTCTAACGTAATTGTGCTTGCGGCAACTAACAGAGCGGATGTGTTGGATAAAGCCTTGATGAGAGCAGGAAGATTTGACCGACAGATATACATTGACCTTCCTGATGTTAGAGAACGAAAAGAAATTTTTGAAGTTCACCTAAGACCTTTAAAAGTAGATCAACAATTAGATACCGATTTTCTATCCAAGCAAACTCCTGGTTTTTCTGGAGCAGACATCGCCAATGTTTGTAATGAAGCTGCTTTGATTGCAGCTCGAAAAGACAAAGAAATTGTAGAAAAACAAGATTTTTTAGATGCAGTCGACAGAATTGTTGGAGGGCTTGAAAAGAAAAATAAAATTATTACTCCTAAAGAAAAAGAAGCCATTGCCTACCATGAAGCTGGCCATGCTACGGTGAGTTGGATGTTGGAACATGCAGCACCTCTTGTAAAAGTAACGATTGTTCCTAGAGGTAAGTCGCTTGGTGCTGCCTGGTACTTGCCAGAAGAACGCCAATTGGTAAAGCCTGACCAGATGTTAGACGAAATGTGTGCCACCCTAGGAGGTAGAGCTGCTGAGCACGTTATTTTCAATGAAATTTCAACGGGTGCTTTAAACGATTTAGAGAAAGTAACAAAACAAGCTAGAGCAATGGTAACCATTTACGGTTTGAATGAAAAAGTGGGTAATTTGACCTACTACGATTCTTCTGGTCAAAATGAGTATGGTTTTACAAAACCCTACAGTGAAAAAACAGCTGAGCTCATTGATAAAGAAATTTCAAAAATTATTGAAGAGCAATACCAGAGAGCTATCCATCTTTTAATAGAACACAAAGATAAATTAACCGAACTCGCTAAAGTCCTGTTGGATAAAGAAGTTATTTTTAAGGATAATCTTCAAAAAATATTTGGAGATCGTCCTTTCGAAAAATTAAAAAATGAATCGGCAACTCTAGAAAAAGCGGAGCGAGAAGAAGAGACTAACGATTCTTTGTAGAATCATTTTATCCGCTCCATAACCCCCTGAAAAAAACCTAAAAAAAGATCATTTTTAGCTCATTAAAAATGGTGATTAGTACTCTTTTGTTCAATATAGATTTTATATATTTGACATTAAGAAACACGAAAACACCTACTGAATAAAAATGAATCTGTTTAAAAAACTTTTTAGCAAAAAAGAAAAGACAGAGATTTCTGAAAATCCCTCTGATAAAAGCAGTTATTTTCCTAGTGATGATGCTCCTATTGACGAGAAGTTTACCTACATGTTCAACAAAAATGGTGGTAAATTTCTTTACTGCCTCAGTATGGATGAAATATTTGAAGCATTCCAAAATATATTGGAAGAAAACGAAATATCAGAAAAGGACGTTTATTGTATTAATCAACGTTTGGGGTCTAAGTTTAATTCCACTAAATTTAATTTTAAGGAACCACAAAACAATTCTTTTTTCTTGACCACCTGCGAATCTTTGATTGCAAAAAATGGCTCTATTCTTTTTTCTTCTCATCAAATTAAAGAGAAAAAGTTAAACGAACTACCCTCCAAATTTATTGTATTTGCAACAACCAGTCAACTTACTGATACCATAAGCGAAGGTATGAGAAAGATAAAAAATCAAAGTAAAAATCTGATCCCAAGTAATATTACGACCATTCAAGATTTCGAATCTAAAAAAGAAAAAGATTTTATGAGTTATGGAAGTAGTACCAAAAATTTATATTTACTTTTACTGGAAGATCTGTAATTTATGAAAGAAGTAAGTATTCGATTTTTATCGGGAATTCTTTACGTTGCATTAGTACTGTGTTCACTTTTTACCTCACGTGAATGGTATACTGTTTTAATTTTTTGTCTGGCCATTCTTACCTTGTATGAGTTTTTGAAACTTATAAATTTAAAAGGTATTGTTCCTTATATTTTGTTAGCCATTCCTTTTTATTTTATTATTTATAATATCCTAGATGACTCGCTCTTAGTTGGATTGCTGCTACTTTCTATCGTATTCAATATTTTTTTATGTAGCGATGTAATTCTTTTAAACAGGATTTTATTTTTTAAGTCAAAACGCTATTTATTAATTATTTTCTACCTGATTAGTGGCTTTGTTTTTTTATCTCTAATTCCCTTCACAAAGAATGAGTTCGAACCAATAGTAGTGCTTGGCGTTTTTATTTTAGCATGGACCAATGACACTTTTGCCTATTTGATTGGAAAAAAAATTGGAAAGAGAAAATTAAATGAAAAAATTTCTCCTAAAAAAACAATAGAAGGTTTTATGGGGGGTATTCTGGGTTCACTGATTGGAGGGCTGTTTATTTTTATTTCTACAACACACTATAGTGTTACATTTTGGTTACTTTTGGCACTAATAGTTCCCATTTTGGGGACTGTAGGCGATTTAATACAATCAAAATTTAAAAGACTCGCAGGAGTTAAGGACAGCGGAAACATGATGCCAGGACACGGAGGGGTCTATGATCGTCTTGATAGTATTTTATTTGCAAGTCCATTTATCTATTTATTTATAACACTCATTAACTATGTTTCATAAAGAAGGATTTAAAATAATAACTGTTGCTTTTTTAGTATTTGCAGCCCTTTCAATAGGTGTTCATTTTAAAATTGAAAATGATTGGATTCAAAAAGGATCTTTGATCGTATTGCTTTTATTATTTGGATTAATCCTACAGTTTTTCAGAAATCCAAAGAGAAATTTTATTTTAAATGCGGAACAAATCCTGGCCCCTGTAGACGGAAAAGTAGTCGTTATTGAAGAGGTCTACGAAAAGGAATATTTTAAAGACAAACGATTGCAAGTTTCTGTATTCATGTCTCCTTTAAACGTTCATGTAACACGTTTTCCGATAGGCGGAGAAGTTGTGCATAGTACTTATCATCCCGGTAAATTCTTGGTGGCCTGGCATCCTAAGTCTTCTGAAGAAAATGAACGGACCACGGTCGTGGTTCAATCTAGTGTTTTCGGAAACGTACTCCATAGACAAATTGCAGGAGCGCTCGCTAAACGAATTGTAAATTATGCAAAAATCGGAGATAACGTTACACAATCTACGGACAGTGGATTTATTAAATTTGGTTCTCGTGTAGATATTTTTTTACCTTTAGGTACAAAAATTAAGGTAAAACTCCATCAAAAAGTAGTTGGAGGCATCACGGTAGTAGCTCAAAAATGAATGATGAAGAACTAAATAATGCATTTTTAAAGGCTGTAAAAAACGTCAACGACCACAAAGACCCTTTTCCAGCAGATTTATTATTACGATTATATTCCTATTACAAAGTAGCTACGAACGATCAAGATACTCCAAAAAGTAGAACGCCGCTTATCAATGCATTTAAAACCAATGCCTTATTTCAAGCACAAGGACTCAGTCCAAATGAAGCAAAAAAACAATATATCGAATGCGCAAAGCATTATTTTTTATATCGTAAATAATTAAACTATGATCGTTCATCAGGTTGGAAATAGCAATTCTATTTTAAATAAATTTATCGCGGAGATAAGAGATGAAGCTATCCAAAAAGACTCCCTCCGATTCAGAAGAAATATTGAACGAATTGGTGAAGTTTTAGGCTACGAATTCAGTAAATCCATAGATTATGAGCGCCAAGCTGTCAAGACACCACTAGGAATAAAAAACACCTATTTACCTTCAAAAAAAATAGTGATTTGTTCTATTTTAAGAGCTGGACTTCCCCTACATCAGGGACTATTAAATTATTTTGATGATGCAGAAAATGCTTTTGTTGCTGCCTATCGACACCATCCAAAAAATAATACCAATTTTGAAATAATGGTAGAATACTTTGCTTCCCCTGCCATGAAAGGAAAAACATTACTATTGGCAGATCCTATGTTAGCTACCGGACAATCCTTAATAGCTGTTTATGAGGCTATCAAAAAACAACGAACAATAGATCAAGTGCATATTATCTCGGTCATTGGGAGTTCAGAAGGAATCAAAAATATAAAAGATCATTTTCCAGTAAATACGCAACTTTGGATTGCTGCAATTGATGATCAATTAAATGATAAAGGCTATATAGTCCCTGGATTAGGAGATGCTGGAGATTTGGCATTTGGAATAAAACTTTAACCTCATTAGTTCACTAAAAATGCAGCATTCATCTTTTTTAAATTATATTGATAAGTACATCGATTTAACCGAAAAAGAGATCGATTTTTTACGCTCCAATACCAGTTATAAAAAATATTTGAAAGGAGAATATATCGTTCAGCAAGGAACTATTTGTAAACATACCAATTTTATTATTTCAGGGTGCACCATCAATTTTTACATCGATCAAAAAGGCCAAGAGCATATCGTAACCTTTGCAGTTGAAAATTGGTGGTCTGCAGACATTAGTAGTTTTATTACGCAAGCTCCCTCCGATTTCAACGTTAAATGCCAAGAGGATACTGAGGTGATTCAATTTACCTATCAAAATCAAGATAAAATCTTTCAGCATATTCCTAAAATGGAAACACTTTTTAGGAAATTGTTAGAAAAAGCATTGGTTGCTTCACAAAAAAGAATCGTAAACAATTTTAGCCTATCTGCAAAAGACCAATACCTCTATTTTAAAACACAATATTCAAATATAGAACAACGAGTTCCTCAGTACATGGTAGCCTCTTATTTAGGTATTACCAAAGAATTTTTAAGTAAAATTAAAGCACAATTGGTTAAATAATCAGGATAAATAAATTTATTAATCTAGTTTATTTTTTTTATAAAAATTCTTTTTGTTATTTGTAACCACAAAATTTAAAAAATACTAAAAATGAAAAAAACTTTAAAAAATTTATTAGCACTATTGGTAATTGTACTAAGTAGCTATTCTTTTACAAGCCTATTGATAGAGAAAACAGAAATCAATCTCGAAGAAAGCTCTATAACCTGGAAAGGTCAAAAAGTAACGGGATCTCATGAGGGGACTATAAAATTTAAATCAGGAACATTGACTTTTGAAGATGGAGCGCTAGTCGATGGTACTTTTACGATGGATATGAATTCGATAAAATGTACCGATTTATCGGGAGATTATGCTGGTAAGCTTGAAGGACATTTAAAATCAAAAGATTTTTTTGGAACCAACGAACATCCTACTTCGACGCTTCAATTTAAAGAAGTTACTATGAATGGAGAAAACAATTACCGAGTTAAAGGTGATTTAACCATAAAAGGAATTACCAACAGTATCGATTTTGATTTTGTAATGGCTCGGAATAATGCAACGGCTGCCCTTAAAATAGACCGTACCACCTACGATATAAAGTACGGATCAAGTAGTTTTTTTGACGGATTGAAAGACAAAGCTATTTATGACGATTTTGATATTACTGTAAATTTAGAATTTTAAAACACTCCTTATGAAAAATACCGACAGACCCAAATGTGGATGTGGAAACACGCAAGATGCCAATGGCTATTGTGATGGGTCTCATCTCCAAAAAAAATAATATCTATAAATGAATGGATTAATTAATGAGCCAACAATTATCATTAAGAATTCTAAAAGCCCTTTTGCAAAAGGGCTTTTTTTTATTTAGTTAAACTGGATAAACTGTTTTTGAGCGTCGTTATTTTAGCTAAAGCGTCTGCTTCTTTTTGCTTTTCTGAGGCGACTACTTTTTCAGGGGCATTATTTACAAATCGCTCATTAGTTAATTTGGCTTGAATACTTTTTAAGAAGCCTTCGGTATATGTTAATTCGTTGGAAAGCTTTTCTATTTCATTCTCAACATTAACCGATCCCTCCATAGGTATAAAATACTCGTTAGATTTAACTCGGTAGGTTAAAGCTCCTCCCATTTTTTCGGAGATGTATTCAAGATGCTCGACATTTCCCATTTTTTTGATGACAGCATCGAAAGAGGGACTAGCTCCAATATTATTGATCACAAATAACTTAATAGGCTCTTTAAATGAGATGTTTTTTTCTTTACGGATAGTTCTGATACCCGAGATTACCTCTGAGGCAATTTCAAAATCATTTAATATCGTATTGTTAACAGGATCTTTTGAGGGATATCTTGAAATAATTAAAGCTTCCTCTGGAGTTCTAGGTGCTATTTGATGCCAGATTTCTTCAGTGATAAAAGGCATGAATGGGTGTAATACTTTTAAATTATTTTCAAAAGCAAGGATAATCGCATCATAAGTGGCTCGGTCGATGGGTTGTTGATATCCGGGTTTTACCATTTCTAACAACCAAGAACAGAAATCGTCCCAAATCAACTTATAAAGAGTCATTAATGAATCTGACAAACGGTACTTAGAAAAATGATCCTCCATTTCTGCATACGCACGTTGGAATTTTGATTGGTACCATTCGATGGCGATTTTACTAGACGCTGGCTGATTTATAGCGTCACTTATCTCCCAACCACTTACCAAACGATAGGCATTAGTGATTTTATTAATAAAGGCCTTTCCTTGTTGTAACTTGGTTTCATCAAACAGTAAATCGTTACCAGCTCCTGAGCTAAGTAGCATCATACCGGCTCGAACAGCATCTGCACTATAATCTTCAATTAATTTTAGAGCATCTGGTGAATTCCCTAATTGTTTAGACATTTTTCTCCCCTGATGGTCTCTCACTATACCTGTAAAATAAACATTATTAAAAGGCTTGTCATTTCTAAATTCGTAACCTGCAAAAATCATTCGTGCAACCCAAAAGAAGATAATATCTGGTCCTGTCACAAGATCGTTAGTAGGATAATAATAATTAATTTCTTTGTTATCTGGATTTCTAATACCGTCAAAAACGGATATTGGCCACAACCAAGAAGAAAACCAGGTATCAAGAGCATCCGTATCTTGTCTTAAATCCTTTAAACTTAAATTTACATTGCCAGACTTTTCTTTTGCAATGATTAAAGCCTTATCCATATTTTCAGCAACTACATAATCTTCTTTGTGGTCTCCATAGTAAAAAGCTGGAATCTGCTGACCCCACCACAACTGACGAGAAACGTTCCAATCTCTAATATTCTCTAACCAGTGGCGGTAAGTATTTTCAATTTTTTTAGGAAACAATTTGATTTCTTCGGTCTCTAAAACTGCTTTTAAAGCAGGTTTTACTAAATCCTCCATTTTTAAAAACCATTGATCTGATAATCTTGGTTCAATAACGGCTTTGGTTCTTTCAGAGGTCCCCACTTTATGGACATGGGACTCCACTTTTATAACGCAACCTAGATCGGAGAGCTCTTTATAAATTTCTTCTCTTACTACAAATCGATCTTTTCCTTGATAATGCAATCCATAACTATTTAACGAAGCATCTTCATTAAAAATATCTATCACTTCTAACTGATGTCTATCTCCTAACACTTTATCATTGACATCATGTGCTGGTGTTACTTTTAAGCAACCCGTCCCAAATTCTACATCTACATAATCGTCCTCAATAATTGGAATCACACGATTACAAATAGGTACAATCACTTTTTTCCCTTTTAAATGCGTAAAACGTTCATCATTTGGATTGATACAAATAGCTGTATCTCCTAAAATTGTTTCTGGACGTGTCGTTGCAATGGTAAGTGTATCCTGACTATCTTCAATGTTGTAATTAATGTAATACAATTTTCCTTTTTGCTCCACATACTCAACTTCTTCGTCTGACAGTGTTGTTTTAGCTTCTGGATCCCAATTCACCATTCGATAGCCTCGATATATAAGTCCTTTATTGTGCAAATCAACAAAGGTTTTTATAACCGAACTACTCATATCATCGTCTAAGGTGAATTTTGTTCGATCCCAGTCGCACGAACATCCTAACTTTTTAAGCTGTTCTAAAATGACGCCTCCATATTCATGCGTCCAATCCCAAGCATGTTTTAAAAATTCATCTCGAGAGAGGTCATTTTTATCTATTCCTTGTTCTTTTAATTTAGCGACTACTTTTGCCTCTGTTGCAATAGATGCATGATCGGTTCCTGGAACCCAGCATGCATTTTTACCTTTTAATCTTGCTCTACGTATCAATACATCCTGAATGGTGTTGTTCAGCATGTGGCCCATATGTAAAACTCCCGTAACATTTGGTGGCGGAATAACGATGGTATAAGGTTCTCTGTCGTCTACTTCTGAATGAAAATAATTATTCTTCATCCAGTAGTCATACCACTTATCCTCCATATTTTGAGAGTTACTTTTTTCTTCTGAAGCCATCTTGGTCTAATATTTGAAAGTAGTTTGCAAAAATAGGGATATCTACAAGATTATAAAAGCGAAAGATATATTTTGCACAATGATTTAAAGTTGCCTATTTTAGCAATAAATAAACCCATAGATTATGAAAAAGACTGCAATTATAGCTTTATTGGCTTTCATCGGATTTGTTCAACTAACCAATGCACAAGCTAAAATAGAATTCGAACAAGAGGTGATTGATTATGGAGAAATTGCCAAAGGAAGCGATGGTGTAAGAACTTTTGAATTTACAAATATAGGGGATGCACCCCTCGTAATTAGTAATGTAAAATCTTCTTGTGGATGTACTGTACCATCTAAACCAGATGGTCCCGTTGCTCCAGGAGAATCGAGTGCCATAAAGGTTAAATATGACACCAAGAGAATAGGCCCTATACGAAAAACGGTAACCGTTTATTCCAACGCAGATGAACCTATCATTTCGTTAAAGATAAAAGGTAAAGTACTAGCTTCAGGCGGTGATAATGGTAAAAGCGTTCTAGAAAAATCAAAATAATTATTTTTTAAATAGTTCTCAAAGGCATCCATTAATGGATGCCTTTTTTTTTAAACTCAAAATTCATTGAAGATACATTTTTATGAAAAGAGCTTTTAAATAAGAGAATCTTTGAGAATAATTTTGCAACTTTGTTTTTTTAAATAAAAAACTATGCCTTCAATTTCGTCCAAAGGAATAAACATGCCGGAATCACCAATTAGAAAATTGGTTCCCTACGCTGAAAAAGCAACGCTATTGGGTAAAAAAATATACTATTTAAACATCGGACAACCGGACATAAAATCACCCAAAGTAGCCATGGAAGCGGTCGCCAATAGTACTATAGACGTCCTAGCTTATTCAAGATCAGAGGGGTCAGATACCTACCGAGAAAAAATCTCCACCTACTATAAAAATAACAATATTCAAGTCGAATCAAATCAGATCATTGTTACCACTGGAGGGAGCGAAGCCTTACTTTTTGCGATGGGAACTATTTGTGATCAAGATGATGAGATCATTATACCTGAACCATTTTATGCTAATTACAATGGTTTTGCTACTGCTTCTGGAGTGACTATTGTGCCGGTCATTTCAAAAATTGAAAACAACTTTGCACTTCCGCCAATTTCAGAATTTGAAAAATTAATTACTCCAAAAACCAAAGCAATTATTATATGCAACCCCGGTAATCCAACTGGTTATTTATATTCAAAAGATGAAATTCAAAAATTGGCAAAAATAGTTTTAAAACATAATTTGTTTCTAGTTGCTGATGAGGTGTATCGAGAATTTACCTATGATGGAGCGGAGCATTATTCCATCTTACAAGAGGAAATTCTTTCAGAAAACGGAATCATTATTGATTCGGTATCAAAAAGATACAGCATGTGCGGTGCGCGAATTGGTTGTTTAGTCTCTAAAAATAAAGAAGTAATCGCTACGGCATTAAAATTCGCTCAGGCTAGATTAAGCCCTCCTACCTTTGCACAAATTGCAAGTGAGGCTGCTTTGGATACGCCTCAAAGTTATTTTGATGAGGTTATCAAAGAATATAAAGACCGGAGAAATACTTTAGTTGAAAACCTACAGAAAATACCCGGAGTGAAAGTTGGGGTTCCTAAAGGAGCATTTTATTGTATTGTTGAACTTCCAGTGAAAAATAGTGATCATTTTGCTCAATGGCTTTTGGAAAATTTTGATTATAATGGAGAAACCATTATGGTTGCCCCAGCAGCTGGTTTCTATTCAACCAATGAAGTTGGTTTAAATCAAATAAGAATAGCCTATGTGCTTAAAAAAGAAGATTTAATAACGTCCGTTGAAATTTTAAGGAGGGCCCTAAAAGAGTACCAAAATTAATGCCAATTGAAGAACATAAATCATTAAAGGATTACAATACTTTTAAAATTGATTGTACCGCAAGATATTTTTCTTCTATAGATTCAATTGAAAGTTTAAAAACAGCACTTCAATCCAAGGTGCACGCTACTACATTTATACTTGGAGGTGGAAGTAATCTGCTTCTAACAAAAAACATAGAGGCCCTGGTATTGCACATCAACTTAAAGGGTATCCAATTAATCGATGAAGACAAAAGTAGCGTTGTTTTGAATGTGATGGCAGGAGAAAATTGGCACGATTTTGTTCAATACTGTATTAATAATAATTATGGCGGCATTGAAAATTTATCACTTATCCCCGGAAATGTAGGAACTGCTCCGATACAAAACATTGGAGCCTATGGCGTAGAACTTAAAGATGTTTTCATAGATTGTAATACCTTATCTATCAATGATCAATCTGAGAAAAAGTTCACTAAAAAAGAGTGTGATTTTGGATATCGAAATTCCATATTTAAACATGAAAAAAAAGGGGACTACATCATCACAAGTGTCAATTTTAAATTAACTAAAATCAATCATAAAAAAATGATTGATTATGGGAGTATTCGGGAAGAATTAAAAAAACACCAAATTCATTCGCCTTCAATTAAAGAAATTTCAGAGGCCGTAATACGAATACGAAAGTCAAAATTACCCGATCCCAACGAGCTTGGAAATAGTGGAAGTTTTTTTAAAAATCCGGTGATAAATAATACCGAATTTAAAAATTTTAATGAAAATTTTCCAAAGGCTCCTTACTATAAATTATCTGAAACTGAATATAAAATACCGGCTGCTTGGCTTATTGAAAAAATGGGTTTTAAAGGGAAGCGTTTTGGCGATGCAGGTGTTCACAAAAATCAAGCATTGGTATTGGTTAATCACGGCAATGCAACAGGAGAAGAAATTCTTACACTCGCTGAAAAAATTCAGTCTAAAATAAAAAAGGAATTTGGTATTTTAATAGTACCTGAAGTCAATGTTGTTTAATCGACTCTCAAAGCTTAATCTACTGAAGGGTTTTTACAATAACCATTTCAATTTCAGTATCCTTAAAATTTACGCAACTATTTAGCTTATTTTAAGAGTTACTTTTTTTGAATTGTTAAAGTTCTTGGACTAAAAAAGTAATAAAGATTGTATTTTTGTATTCTAAATAAATATCATGGAATTTTATATTATAACGATTGGTTTAATTCTTTTTGCTGTTTTAGGAATCGGCATTAAAATTTGGGCAAAAAAGGATGGTAAATTTGCTGGAACTTGTGCTAGCCAGAGTCCTTTTCTGAATAAAAAAGGGGAGTCTTGTGGCTATTGTGGAAAAACTCCTGACCAATTCGAAAACTGTAGTGAACCAGTACATAATTAAGGTTTTTTTATGGTATTACTCTACTTATTTGCTTTTGTAGTTCTTGTTAATTGTTTTTATTTTTTATTGTTTTCAACGTTTTCTTTACGTAAACAACGTCAAGAAATTTTAGAAAATCATTTTCCTATTTCAATAGTCGTATATGCAAAAAATAAAGCCTCAAATCTAAGAGAGCATATCCCCTTATGGTTAAACCAACAATATCCAGACTTTGAAATTATTTTGGTTAATGATGCATCTTTTGACAAGTCTTTGGAAGTGATGGAGTTGTTTAAAAAAAACAACAAAACTGTACAAATTGTAAATGTCGAAAACAATGAAGCCTTTTGGGGATCTAAAAAATACGCCTTAACCCTTGGAATAAAAAAAGCATCTCATCAGAAAATGATTTTTACGAGTGCAGAATGCAAACCTGCATCTAGCGAATGGCTAAAAGAAGTTGGCGGTCGTTTTTCAACAAATAAACAGATCGTATTAGGTTTTGGATCTTACCAAAAGAAAAAAGGCTTACTCAATAAATTGGTGCGTTTTGATGCCCTTATGACCGCCGTTCAATATTTTTCGTATGCACTGGCTGGAATTCCTTTTATGGGGGTTGGAAAAAATTTAGGGTATACCAGTAAGGTATATTACGACAATGGTGGCTTTGTTTCTCATATGGATCTTCAAACTGGCGATGATGACTTATTTATCAATCAAGTTGCTACTAAAACCAATACCGCTATATGTGATTTAAAAAACTCATTTACGTATTCTCAACAAAAATTAACGTGGAAAGAATGGATTTTGTTAAAGAAAAAGAAGGTTACCACGAGAAGGCTGTATCAATTAAAACATCGAATATTATTGGGCTTTTACTATGTTTCACAAATTTTATTTTGGACCTTATCTATTATAACTATGAGTTTATTTGATTGGAAAATACCTTTAATACTGATTCTTTTTCGTTTGTTAATGCAATACCTAATAGTATATCCAGCAGCAAAAAAATTAAATGAGAAAGAGTTGATTATTTGGCTTCCATTGATGGAAATTCTTCTAATTATTTTTGAATTTACTATCTTTATTAACTACAAGTCATCCAAATCTAATTCGTGGAAATAAAAAAGAGCGACATTGCACTTCAAATTTGTAAAGCAAAAGAGGGTTCTCAAATTGCTTTTAATTTTTTGTTAGATCATTTTTGGAGTGATGTATATCGTTTTCAATTAAAAAGAATTCAGAATGAATACGAAGCAGAGGACATTACCATCGAAAGTTTTTCAAAAGCATTTGACAAAATACATTCCTATAACGACCATTACGAATTTGGAACTTGGTTGATTACAATTTCAAAAAATATACAAATTGATAGAAATAGAAAAAAAAATGCCTCTATTCATATACAATCTTCTAACACCTCTGAAGAACAAGTAAAAAAAATCCCTGACGACTCCCCTACTCCCGAAGATACCCTGATTATTAAACAAAATTTAGCAGAATTATTAAGTTATGTTAAACAACTAAAACCGCATTATCAAGACGTTATTAATCTCCGTTATTTTCAAGAAATGAGCTACTTAGAAATTTCAGATCAATTAAATGAGCCTCTGAATAATGTAAAGGTTCGCCTCCTTAGAGCTCGAAAATTATTAGCTGAAATCATCCAACAAAATAACTCCAATAGATAGGTTTCTCTTCTGTGTTTTTTTGAGTTAAACTTCTTATCTTTGTCGCCAGTTATGGAAATCGCAACGAAAGAAAAAAAAACATACACTCCAAAGCCAAAATGGCTAAGAGTAAAGCTTCCAACCGGTAAAAAGTATACCGATTTAAGGGGACTTGTTGATAAATACCAACTCAACACAATATGCACCTCTGGAAGCTGCCCTAACATGGGAGAGTGTTGGACAGAGGGTACTGCAACTTTTATGATTTTAGGTAATATCTGTACTCGTTCTTGTGGGTTTTGTGGAGTTAAAACTGGAAGACCTGAAACTGTAGATTGGGATGAACCAGAGAAAGTTGCTCGGTCTATTAAACTCATGAAAATTAAACATGCCGTTATCACTTCGGTGGATAGAGATGATCTCAAAGATATGGGGTCGATCCTTTGGGCTGAAACTGTCAATGCAATTAGACGGATGAATCCAGATACAACACTGGAAACACTGATTCCGGATTTTCAAGGTAATAATACCAATATAGATCGTATTTTAAAAGTACATCCTGAAGTGATTTCTCACAACATGGAAACCGTTAAGAGATTAACAAGAGAAGTGAGGATACAAGCAAAATACGAAAGAAGTTTAGCCTTGTTGGACTATTTAAAAAAACAAGGAGCACCCAGAACTAAAAGTGGAATAATGCTAGGATTGGGTGAAACAGAGGAAGAAGTAATACAGACTATGAAAGATTTAAGCAATGTAAATCTGGATATTATCACCATTGGTCAATACCTTCAACCCTCAAAAAATCATTTGCCTGTAAAAGAGTTCATTAGTCCAGAGCAATTTAAAAAGTATGAAACAATTGGTCTAGAATTAGGTTTTAGACATGTAGAAAGTGGAGCGCTTGTGAGGTCTTCCTATAAGGCTCAAAAACACCTTACTTAGGCTCAACATGAATGAAACTATTCAAATAGGAATCAACGGTTTTGGAAGAATAGGAAGAACTTTTTTCAGACTGCTCATCAATCATCCAAAAATTAAGGTTGTTGCAATTAATGATATTTCCAATACAAAAACATTAAGTCATCTGTTAAAATACGATAGTATTCACGGAGTTTTAGATGAAAAAATTGAATTTTCAGAAAGCAGTATATCGTTGAATAATCAAGTAATTAGGTTTTCGTCTTGTAAAAGAATAGAAGCTATAAATTGGGGAGAATTAGATTTTGTAATAGAGTGTTCTGGCAAGTATAAAACTAAAAAAACATTAGAAAATCATATACGAAATGGAGCAAGTAAAGTGATCCTTTCGGTTCCTCCGCTGGATGATTCGATTAAAATGGTAGTGATTGGGGTTAATGAATCTATCATTAGTAAAGAAGATACTATTATTTCAAATGCCTCGTGTACAACAAATAACGCTGCTCCTATGCTCAAAATCATCAACGATTTATGCGGTATAGAACAAGCATCTATTACAACAATTCATTCTTATACTACCGATCAAAGTTTACACGATCAGCCTCATAAAGATTTAAGAAGAGCTCGGGCTGCTAGTCAATCTATTGTCCCAACAACAACAGGAGCAGCAAAAGCATTAACAAAAATATTTCCAGAGTTAAAAACCGTAATTGGAGGATGTGGTATTAGGGTCCCTGTACCCAACGGTTCACTCACCGATATCACTATAAATTCAAAAACTGAGGTTGCTATTTCTGACATTAACAATGCCTTTAAAGAAGCATCCTTAACCGGTTTAAAAAATATTCTGCAATATACGGATGACCCCATAGTTTCTGTTGATATTAACGGAAATCATCATTCTTGCATTTTTGATTCTGAAATGACTTCTGTCATTGGTAAAATGATTAAAATAATAGGTTGGTATGATAATGAGGTGGGGTATTCTTCAAGACTTATAGATTTAATCCTTTTAATGTCAAAGAAGACGATACAGTAATAACTAAAGGCTTGCTACTTTTTAACTAAAAAAACTATTTTAAATAAGTAAAATTAGCCCAAGCCAAAGTGCGCTACACTGTTGCTAATTTCCTTTTTAAAAGCTGCTTCCTGTTCCAGTAAAATCGTACTATTTATGGGGAGGTAATAAATTGGAAAGTTTTGCAATCTTGGCTGTAGCCGCACAAAATCTTTTTCGGTCGTCAGTATTAGATTGCTCCCCTTTAAACTATGAACCTCAGAGTCTGAAAAATGATGATGATCAGAAAATTTTTGATGATTAAAATCGAATTGTTTTTTAGTTAAAAAATCAACTAAAGGATCAGAATTAGCAATTCCAGTTACAAGGGTAAAATTTTTGTTTTCTAAATAGCTTAAGGGCAGCTTTTCAGTAATTCCATAAATTAACTGATCATAGGTTATTTTTGAGAAATAAATTTTTTGTTCTGGACGTAAATTCAGGTCATTCCGAATCTCTTTAGTAGTGGCAAGTGTAATATTATCGGGACATTTTGTAACAACTACGATATCGGCTCGGTCAGCACCTTTTTTTGATTCTCTTAGGTTTCCAACCGGGAGCACATAATCATTAACATATAAATTATGATAGGTGGTCAGTAAAATATTTTTGGATGCGTTCACTTTTCTGTGCTGAAAAGCATCATCTAGCAATATAGCGTCCACATTCGATTTTATACGATCAATTCCCTCCTGTCTATTTGCACAGACTGCAACCACTATATTCGGGAATTTTTTTTTGATCTGCAGCGGCTCGTCCCCAACATCTTCAACCTTGCTGGTTATGTAAACTTCTCTAAAACCGGTGGTTTTCCTTTTATAACCTCGACTCAAAACGGCGATTTTATAATCTTCTTTTAAAAAACGCAGGAGATATTCTATCATAGGAGATTTTCCTGTTCCGCCCGTTGATAAATTACCAACACAAACTATCGGTATAGCGTATGATTTACTCTTTAACCAGTTTTTGTCGTAACAGGTATTACGAAAAGACAGTATCGTTCCATACAATAAAGAAAAAGGAAAAAGGAGTTTCCGAAATATTTTCATAAGGCAAAAGTACGATTTCCCTATAAAACGAAAATAGGAGTGTTTTATTTATAATTGAATATATTTACATCAAATTAATTTTATGAAAATAAAAAAAGTCATCGCTATCTTAGAGGAACTAGCACCCTTATCTTATACCGAGGAATTTGATAACACCGGATTAATTGTAGGAGATTATGAAACAGACATAAGCGGTATATTAGTCGCTCTAGATTCATTAGAGAATGTCGTAGACGAGGCGATTACAAAGAATTGTAATTTAATCATTAGTTTTCATCCTATTATATTTTCTGGCCTAAAAAAACTGACAGGTCAAAATTATGTGGAAAAAGTCGTAATAAAAGCCATAAAAAACAACATTGCTATTTTTTCCTTGCATACCGCACTCGACAATTCCTGGAATGGTGTTAATGCGATGATTTGTAGTAAATTAAACTTAACCAATAGGAAAATATTAATTCCCAAGAAAAATACCATCAAAAAACTAACTACCTATGTCCCGGAGGGTCATTCTCAGGAGCTCTTGACTCATTTATTTAATGCAGGCGCAGGAACTATTGGAAACTATAGTAACTGTAGTTTTTCTTCCAACGGAACTGGTAGTTTTAAGGGAAACAAGGAGGCCAATCCTATTATTGGATCAAGAGGTGAATTGCGTTTTGAAAAAGAAACTCTTATAAATATAACCTTACCAGCCCACAGAAAGGTATCAGTTTTAAATGCGCTTTTAAAATACCATCCCTACGACGAAGTTGCTTATGAATTAACGACACTAGAAAACAACAATCAACATATTGGTATGGGTATGATTGGAGAATTAGAAGTTCCTCATTCTGAGACTGATTTTTTAACATTTTTAAAAAACACCATGAAAACTGAGTGCATTCGTCACTCAAAACTATTAAATAAACCTATCCAAAAAGTAGCTGTTCTAGGAGGAAGTGGAAGCTTTGCAATTTCCAATGCTATAAAAGAAGGGGTGGATGTTTTTATTACAGCAGATTGTAAATACCATGACTTTTTTAAAGCAGAAAATCAAGTGCTCTTGGCAGATATTGGCCATTACGAAAGTGAACAATTCACAAAAGAATTATTAGTTGCCTACCTTAACAAAAAAATTACTACTTTTGCAGTCCTTTTATCGCAAATAAATACCAACCCAATTACCTATTTTTAAAATATGGCAAAGAAAAAAGAAATTACTGTAGAAGAGAAGTTAAGAGCTTTATTTGATTTGCAACTTATCGATTCTCGAATTGATAAAATTCGTGACATACGTGGAGAGCTTCCACTAGAAGTTGAAGACCTCGAAGATGAGTTAGCTGGAATGAATACTCGACTTGAAAAACTAAATGATGGAATTGAGGTAGTAGTGAATAGTATTTCAGATAAGAAAAATCACATAGAGGAATCTAAAGAACTTATCAAGAAATACACAAAACAACAAGACAACGTTCGTAACAATCGTGAATATGATTCCCTAAGTAAGGAAATTGAATTTCAAGAACTAGAAATTGAATTGAATGAAAAGCACATCAAAGAATTTAATGTGCAAATTGAGCAAAAAAAGATTGTTGTTGATGAAACTTCAGAGCGTCTTAAACAACGTCAAGAACATCTTGCACACAAGCAAGGAGAATTAAATGAAATTTTAGCTGAAACTGAAAAAGAAGAGCAAGCACTTCTAGACAAGTCCTCAGATTACGAAAAGAAAATTGAAGAGCGTTTAATCAAAGCTTACAAAAGAATCCGTACCAATGTCAAAAATGGACTGGCTATTGTTGCAATCGACCGTGGAGCCTCTGGAGGATCGTTCTTTACGATTCCGCCACAAATTCAAATGGAAATTGCTGGACGTAAAAAAATAATCACTGACGAGCATAGTGGTAGAATACTAGTTGATCTTGATCTAGCAAAAGAAGAAGAAGAAAAAATGGAAAAGTTATTTAATAAATTATAATAGGCAACCATTAACATATTAAAAAAGCCTTCAATCTATTGAGGGCTTTTTTTATAACTTTAACTATTACTTAAGTTGTTTAAAAATATGAAAACTAAATTATCTTTAATATTACTGTCATTTTTGGTGGCTCTACCAGTATCATGTCAACAGGTCGATTCCAAAAAAAATAAATCGAATACCACTATAACACCTATAGAAGTAGCTAGTTCTGATGGCTTTAAAAGAGCTTATTTTGCAAGTGGTTGTTTCTGGTGTGTAGAAGCCATCTATGAAAGCTTAAAAGGAGTTGAAGAATCGATTTCTGGGTATAGTGGTGGTCATACAAAAAATCCAACCTACGAATCAAGTAATACCGGAAAAACTGGTCATGCAGAAGCAGTAGAAATAATTTATAACCCTGAAATAATAAGTTTCAAGTTATTGGTAGATGTTTATTTTGGGTCACAAAATATCAGTCAAGTAAATGGACAGGGAAATGACATAGGCTCGCAATACCGCTCTATTATCTTTTATCAAAATGAGAAAGAAAAAAATATAATAGCGGATAAAATTAAAGCGCTGTACAAAGAAAATCCTGACAGAAAAGTAGCAGCTGAAGTCATGCCTTTCCAAAAGTTTTGGATTGCTGAAAAGTACCATCAAGATTATGAACGGTTGCATCCAAACAATTCTTACATTCAAAATGTATCGATACCAAGGTTAAAAAGATTTCAAAACAAATTTCCAGAATTATTAAAAGAGAATCTTAAGCATTAAGTATTTTTTGTTACTTTTAGTTAATAAATCAAATGATAAAATAAATAAATATGAAAAACCTTGTCTTTTTATCTAGTTTAATATTGATTATGGTTTTGGGCTGTAACCAATCAAATCTAAAAACCGAGCCTGACGATGAAATTATTTCTTCCGATCCATTGCCGTCTTGGAAAGATGGTGGAAATAAATCTGCTATTATTGATTTTGTTAAACAGATTACTCAACAAGATGGGGCCAATTATGTGCGGCCAGAAGAACGTATAGCCACTTTTGATAATGATGGTACATTATGGTGTGAACAACCTGTTGTTCAAATGGAATTCATTATTTATCAAATACAGAAAATGGCTCCTGAACATCCTGAATGGAAAAAACAATTGCCCTATAAAGCAATTCTCGAGGGCGATAAAAGTTTTCTAATAAATGACCTTATCAACAATCACGGTTTAGAAGTAATCAAATTAGTGACAGCTACCCACACCGGAATGACTAGTGAGGAATTTAATCTTGAAGTTGAAGATTTTTTTAATGCTACGCAACATCCTAAGTTTAATAAAAAATATACTCAAACAACCTATCAACCAATGATTGAACTCTTGCAATACTTGCGGAAGAATGAATTCAAGACTTTTATATGTTCGGGTGGAGGCACCGATTTTATGCGGGTATTTGCAGAAGATGTATACGGTATAGTTCCAGAAAATACCATCGGAAGTTTTGCAATCAACACCTATGAGGAAGTAGATGGATTTTGGAAGATAGTGAAAGGAAAGAAAAACTTTTTTATGTGTGATAAGGAAGATAAACCAGTTGCTATTGAACAACGAATTGGTCGTATTCCAATATTTGTTGCGGGAAATGTTCGAAGCGGAGGAGATATTGGTCAGCTAACATATAGCAAAACAAATCAACTACCAAATTTCCAATTGCTAATTAATCATGACGACGATGTACGTGAATTTGCTTATTCCGAAGAAGATAATTCTTCATTGAATGCTGCAAAAGAAGGTAATTGGCATGTTATAAGCATGAAGAATGATTGGTTAAAAATATTCCCTTTTGATAATTGAGATTTCATACTGGGGTTATGTTATACTATTGCATGAACCATAAACTAGTGCAAACACTATAAAAATCATTGCATCCCTTCCCTAGAATGCTAGGTTTTATACATTAACCGTTGGTCCATTTAACTTTTTAAAATTTTGTGCATAGCTACTTCTCTATTATTCGTATCGATTAAGTACAAAATATAGATCCCCTTACTAAATCCAGAAATATCAATTCTTGCCCGATTTAAATTATTAAATCTAAGAGGTTGACTTAAAATCATTCTGCCATTTAAGTCGAAAATATTAACGTTAAATTCTTCATTATTTGAAGGATATTGGAGGTTTATAAAATTATAAGTAGGATTCGGATAAACTTTACTCTCTAGCAGCAATTCCTCTTTTGAAAAATATTTCTCCGCAAATGAAAAGGCTGCTACGCCAATTTTTTCTCCTATAATTCTGCCAGGAATATCATCAATAGGTGGATGTATACCTCCCCAAATTCTGGACAAACTCGTTTGATCTGAGGCATCTCTGTAGGTAGCCCATTGTAATTGAAAATCCATACTCGGACCTACTTCAAATTTTAAAAAATCGTTGGTGTAAACATCAAAAGTTCCCATCCCACCCGGAAAAAACTCATCGGCAGTTAATAAAGTTAATACCTCTGCGGCAGCTCTCGAAAATGTGGAATGTCCGGATACGTAACCTGCAAAAGGAGGTGTTACGAAAGAAGGTCTCTGGTAAGGAAACCACTTTTCTGCAAGAATCCATCCAACCCCAGCAATATCATAATCAGCGCTAATGATGTGTTCATGACCCCTCCACGTAAATAATTTTATTTTACCAATATGTTCTAAGTCATCTCCTTCCAAAGGATCTCCTTCTTGAATTACTTCAATGAATCCAGGAACTAAGGGGATTCCATGTGGATTATAATTGGAAAGATTAATATCTGAAGATTGTCCTCGATCACACATATACCTGATGGCACTCATCGGTCTGATATAATCATAAAACCCTTTAATACCCCAGGCTGCAATTGCAGAATCGTGCATGGCTCCTGATAAAATAAAATAAGACTTTATATCCCACTCTAAATTATTCAGTATTTCACCCTCACCTTTAAACTTTTTTATGATCTGTGGATGATCATTTACATAATTTAATATCGTAAACCAATGCCCTGGAGGTGTTTCACTATCGGGACCGTCTGCCCAGAATTCTGCTAAAACTCTTCCATAATCTCCCCTTGGAACCATTTGTTCCTCGTAAGCTAAACCGGTGCTTGGATTAATTTCCCAGCCTGCACTTGAATCTCCTCCTTCAAAAAAGTTATAAAAATCTTTATACTCCTCAAAAGTTTCTGGAAAATTTGAGATATTTCCAATACTTGCTGGAGATATATCTATCATTACATCATCATTTGGATCTAAATGAGAGCCCCATATAGATACCAATGCAAATCCCCATTTAAACGGGTCATCCAATCCATTTCCCTCTTGTATATAATATGGGCTTGTTGGATCATGGTAGACCCAATAATCAAAATTTGTTGTTGAATGAATAGAAAGATCCTCTTCGCTTAAAGAAAAAGGGGTTACTTTACCCCATTCTGGACTTAAAAATTCAGGAGAACCTCCTGGATGATAATTACCACTTTGATCAATAAATTCTTCAACAGTTAATGGTTGCCAATGATTGGGTTCAAAAAGGTTTGGATTACCTTCTAAGTCAGTAATTAAGGGTTCATTTAAGGGTTCGTAAAATAAATTTGCATAATCATTTTGTTCGTTTGAATTGTCCTGTAATCCAAACTCAATAATCTTTTGAGCTACATAATTCCCTAAAGCAGCAGCATCTCCGTTATGGTAGTCTGTACTTTCATCATACTTATTGTACCCCAACTCATCCATAAAATTATTGATGGAATTATAAATATCATCTATCCCAGGTGATCCAGAAAATCTATGTAACATAATTCTATAGACCGCATAGCTAATTGCTTTTTTTCGATTTTCGTCGACTAAAACATTATTATAAAAACCATCAAATTCACAATGATAGTCACCCAAGGATTTTCCTAAAAAAAAAGTATCTGCATTTTCATCAAAAACTGCCCAAATATCATACATCGCTATACTGGTATGAAATAAGTTTCGAGCATGTACGGTAGGTCTGGCAAAATCGTTTCTAATAGCCTCTAATACTTGTTCATTCCATTCTCTTGCTATAGAATAATTTTGAGCATTGGTAATAAAACAAAAAAAATAAAAAATAAAAAAAAGTATTTTTTTCATCTATTTAAGTTTGAAAATAAATATAGTATAATTTACTGTTTTATAATTAGTCAAGGTGTATTATTTTGTAAAATAATAAAATCGGTTAATTTAATAATTCTTATTTTTGTTTAAGTTCCTAACCTACAATATTAATGTACGAACATAATTTAACCTTTGCCATTAAAAAGGACCAAGAAGACCCTTTAAAAAGTTTTAGAAATAAGTTTTTAATTCCCACCAATATCCAAGGAGAGGAATTGATTTACTTGTGTGGTAATTCGTTAGGATTACAACCAAAAAATACCTCAGATTATATACAACAAGAACTTCATGATTGGGCTAAATATGGAGTAGAAGGTCATACCGATGCCAAACATCCTTGGTTGCCGTATCATGAATTTTTAACAAATTCTATGGCAAAGGTTGTGGGTGCAAAACCCAGTGAGGTAGTGATCATGAATAGCTTAACAACTAATTTGCATCTAATGATGGTTTCCTTTTATCAGCCCTCTAAAAATAAATACAAAATCCTTATTGAACAGGATGCTTTTCCTTCTGACAAATATGCTATGGAAAGTCAATTAAAATTTCATGGGCACAGTGAAAAAGAAGGTCTAATACAATGGAAACCTCGAGAAGGTGAAGAGTTATGCCGAATAGAAGATTTAGAACAAATAATGCAAGAACAAGGTGACGAGATCGCATTAATAATGATTGGAGCTACTAATTACTATTCAGGTCAATTGTATCCATTAAAAAAAATCACTGAAATTGGTCATCAATACAATTGTCTGGTAGGTTTTGATCTCGCACATGGTGTTGGTAATATCCAACCCAATTTACATGATACAGGTGCAGATTTTGCGGTTTGGTGTACCTACAAATATTTAAATAGTGGTCCAGGTAGCTTGGGAGGTTGTTTTGTTCACGAACGACATGCGAATAATTCAGCCCTAAATAGATTTGCAGGATGGTGGGGTCACAACAAAAAAACAAGATTTAATATGCGTCACGAATTTGATGTTTTACCGGGTGCAGAGGGTTGGCAATTAAGTAATCCTGCAATATTATCAATGGCAGCCATAAGATCATCTTTAGATCTATTTGATAAAGCAGGTTTTTCAAATCTAATTTCAAAATCTAAATCACTTACTGGATTTTTAGAGTATTTAATTAATGATTTAAACAACTCTAAAATTAATATCATCACTCCTAAAAATCCAAAAGAGAGAGGTTGTCAATTATCCATTCAGGTAAAAGATGCCAACAAAAAATTACACACACAGTTAACTAAAAGTGGCGTTATAAGTGATTGGAGAGAACCCGATGTAATTAGAGTGGCTCCTGCACCTCTTTACAATAGTTACCAAGATGTATACGAGTTTGTTCAACGCTTGAAAAAAATACTCACCCAATGAAAAACAAAAAAGAAAATATATTGATAATTGGTGCTGGTTTGTGTGGTAGTATTCTGGCCTTACGTTTAGGGCAAAGAGGATATCAAGTAACTCTAATAGAGAAAAGACCTGACTTACGTAAAATCGAACAAGATGCAGGACGATCAATTAATTTGGCTTTTTCAGACAGAGGACTAAATGCTATGAAAATGGTAGGATTGGAAAATGAAGTTGAAAAACTTTGTTTACCAATGATTGGTCGTATGATTCATGATAAAAATTCTAATAAGTTCATGAGTCTTTACAGCGGTAAAGAAGATAAATTTATAAATTCGATTTCACGCCCTGGACTGAATATGTTATTATTAAATGCTGCCGAAAAACTACCCAATGTTTCTTTAATTTTTAATCAAAGTTGTGAATCCCTAGATTTTTTAAACACAACAGCTATCTTTAGAGATGCTAATACCAAAAAAGAAAGTACTTATAACGCTGATCTTATTTTCGGAACAGATGGAGCTGGATCTGTTGTAAGAAATAATATGTATGCTAACAAAAGTCTTCGATTAAGTTATTCAATTGATTGGCTTAGTCATAGTTATAAAGAACTGACTATTCCTGCAACTGAAAACGGAAAGTTTCAAGACGAACATAAGGCATTGCATATTTGGCCTCGTGGTGAAAATATGTTAATCTCATTACCAAATCTTGATGGGAGTTTTACGGTTACATTATTTTTAGCACATCAAACCGGAAAAGATAATTTTGAAAAATTAACTACAGCAGAAAAAGTGAATGAATATTTTGAACGGGAATTTCCAGACGCCAAGGCATTAATGCCAAATTTAACACAAGAATTTTTTGAAAATCCAACCGCATATTTAGGAACCATAAAATGTTACCCTTGGAATGTTATGGGTAAAACATTAATTTTGGGAGATGCTGCACATGCTATCGTTCCCTTTTACGGACAAGGAATGAATGCTTCTTTAGAGGATGTGGTAGTTTTGGATAAGTTTATTGAAAAATATGAAGGGGATTGGGAAACAACTTTCGCTGAATTTCAAAAAGAAAGAAAAGTCGATGCAGACGCTATAGCCGATCTTGCCATTGATAACTTTCATGAAATGAAAGAACATACGGCCAATCCTTTATTTCAAGAAAAAAGAAAGTTAGAAGTTGCCTTTGAAGATCATTTCCCAAAAAAATACAATTCAAAATATTCTCTTGTAACATTTAATGCCGATATTCCTTATTCGGAAGCTATGAAAAGAGGAAGAGCTCAAGATAAAGCTATTTTAAATTTATTAGACGATGGAAAACTCCTTAGTAGTATGAGTTTGGAAGAAAAGCTAACTTTGGTACAAAACGAAACAAAAATTATTTTACATCATGATACTGTTGAAAAAAACCTATAACCTATGAAAAAAAATGGAAAAGTTACTCCAAGAGGTGCTTACCCTCACGTAAAAAGAGTAGGCGATTTTATATTTGTGTCTGGAACTAGTTCTAGAAGGTCAGACAATTCGATTGCTGGTGTTGATATTATTGATGAAATGGGCACCAAATTTTTAAATATTGAGGTCCAAACTCGTGAGGTTTTAAATAATATAGATACCAATTTAAAAAAAATTGGAGCTTCGTTAAAAGATGTCATAGACGTATCCACTTTTTTAGTTACTATGAATGATTTTGCGGGTTATAACAAAACCTATGCGGAATTTTTTGATAAAGAAACTGGCCCCACAAGAACTACGGTAGCAGTCCATCAATTACCACATCCAGACTTAGTGATAGAAATTAAAGTTACCGCATACAAGCCTTTATAATATAATTATGAAAAAAATACTAAACTACATCGATGGATCCTATGATGAATCATTCTCAAAAGATTGGTTAGACAATTACAATCCTTCGAAAGGTGAAGTATATTCAAAAATCGCATCTTCGACTAAAGCGGACGTGAATAGTGCCTATTTAGCTGCTAAAAAGGCTTTTCCTGCTTGGTCCAATACCACTATAAACGAGCGAAGTACTATTCTTTCAAGAATTGCTGATTTAATAGACGATCATTTAGATATGTTAGCCGAAGCAGAGACATTGGATAACGGAAAGCCATTAAACTTAGCGAAATCCGTTGATATTCCGAGGGCTTCTAGTAATTTTAGATTTTTTGCACATGCTATCACCCAATTTTCAAGTGAAGCTCACGAAAGCATAGGACTTAATTCTATGAATTTTACCTTACGGCAAGCCATTGGAGTAGTTGGATGTATATCACCTTGGAACTTACCATTATATCTATTTACATGGAAAATAGCTCCCGCACTTGCTGCAGGTAATACGGTTGTAGCTAAACCTAGTGAAGTAACTCCAATGACAGCCTTTTTATTAGGAGAACTATGCTCAAAAGCAGGATTACCAGATGGTGTTTTAAATATTATCCATGGCACAGGCCCTGCTGCAGGACAAGCAATTGTGGAACATCCAAACATTAAAGCAATTTCATTTACAGGCGGCACAAAAACTGGCGAATCGATTGCTAGGACTGCAGCTCCTATGTTTAAAAAATTATCTTTAGAATTAGGTGGTAAAAATCCTAACATCATTTTTGCAGATTGTAATTACGAAAAAATGCTTTCGGTGACTATAAAATCATCTTTTGCTAATCAAGGGCAAATTTGTTTATGTGGAAGTCGAATTTTTGTAGAAAAATCAATTTATTCAAAATTTAAAAAAGACTTTGTTGCTAAGGTAAGAGATTTGAAAATTGGTGATCCATTTGTTTCAACAACTAATATCGGTGCTTTGGTTTCCAAACCTCATCTTGAAAAAGTTCTGTCTTACATAAATTTAGCAAAGAAAGAAGGCGGAAAAATTTTAACTGGTGGGAATAAAGTTATCGTAAAGGGATCTGAAAACGGATATTATTTAGAGCCTACTGTTATAGAAATCTTTAACCATCAATGTAGAATCAATCAAGAAGAAATTTTTGGACCTGTAGTTACCATCATGCCTTTTGAAACTGAAAAAGATGTTTTAGCAATGGCTAACAGTGTCAAGTATGGACTGTCAGCGACACTTTGGACCAGTAATATTGATAGAACAATGCGAGTTTCTAAAAAAATTGAAGCTGGAATCGTCTGGGTAAATACCTGGTTAAATAGAGATTTACGGACTCCATTTGGCGGTATTAAAAACAGCGGTGTAGGGCGTGAAGGTGGTTTTGAGGCATTGAAGTTCTTTACAGAGCCTAAAAATATTTGTATTAAATACGATAATTAATTATTGAAATAAACTTATGAATCTGAATTTAAAAAATAAAAATGCATTAATCTGTGGTAGTACTGCAGGTATTGGTAAGGCTTCTGCGATGGAACTGGCCGCTCTTGGTGCCAATATCACCTTAATAGCAAGGAACGAAGAAAAACTAAAAAATGTTTTGTCTGAATTACCAACTGAAAATGGACAAGACCATAATTATTTGTTAGCAGATTTTAGTGAACCTACTACCTTAAAAGAAACACTATCTGCAAACATTAATAAAAACTATCATATTCTGTTAAATAATACTGGTGGACCAAAGGGTGGCCCTATATTTAATGCTAATCTTTCAGAATTTACGGCTGCTTTTTCCCAGCATCTATTGTGTAATCAACTATTAGTCCAGGCAGTAGTTGCTGGTATGAAAACAAATAAATATGGCCGAATTATTAATATTATTTCAACATCTGTTAAACAACCGATTGAAGGATTGGGAGTAAGTAACACGATACGCGGGGCTGTTGCCAATTGGAGTAAAACTTTGGCTACCGAATTAGGTCCGTTTGGAATCACAGTTAATAACGTGTTGCCTGGTGCTACAGCCACGGAGCGGTTGGATCAGATTATGGTTAATATTGGTAAAAAGATAGGAAAATCACCCCAAGAAGCAAGTGAGTTAATGAAAAGTATAATTCCTGCAAAAAGATTTGCTGAACCCGAAGAAATCGCCCACGCAGTGGTGTTTCTGGCTAGTGAGGCTGCTGGTTATATTAATGGTATAAATTTACCTGTTGACGGTGGAAGAACAAAAAGTTTGTAATTACTAAATTACGTCTAAAAAGAAATTTATTATGAAACGAAAATTAAGAATTAACGGACATTCGCATCTTCTACCCTATCCTGAAGAGATTCCTCAATTTATGAAAGACAAAGGGATTTTTTGGGTCGATAAAGATCGAAACTTTATGCTTCAAAAAAATTGGAAGCGTCCGGTTACTGATTCTAGTTTCTTTTTGAATGAAAAGTTAGATTGGATGGACAAATACCAGATTGACCATGCCGTGGTTTTAAACTTGTCTCAGTTGTATGGAAATGGTTTGCGGTTGGAAGAAATGAAGCAAGCGCTTCGTTTTCAAAACGATTTTAATGCTAAAATACAGCAAGATCACTCTTCGAAGTTTACTTGTGGATTTGTAGTGCATCCTGGATATGGGAGAGGTGCTTTATGGGAGATAGAAAGATGTGTAGAACAATTGGGTATGAAACTACTTTGTTTGCCAACTCATTACATGGACACCGTTGGGACCTGGCGCTGTGTATTTGATAAAGAAAATGAACCCATTTTCGAATTGGCAAATAAATACAATCTCGCTATTGAAATCCATCCTTATGATGGAGAAAAATTTATTAAACTAGAAAATACCGCATGGCGTTTTCACCTCATCTGGATGTTGGCTCAGTGTGCAGATGCTTATCATTTTTTTACATTAAATGGCTATGCTGATAAATATCCAAATATGCGAACCTGTTTTGCTCATGGCGGACAATTAGCTCAAATGAATTTAGGGAGAAGAATACAAGGATTCGACGGAAGACCCGACTTGTTTGAAGGAAAAGAACATCCCAGAAAATCAGTAGCTCATAAAAATATTTTCTTTGACACCTTAGTTCACGATACAGGTTCTCTTCAGTTGATAATAAAAAATCAAACTTCCAAACAAATCATCATGGGCTTAGATGATCCTTACCCTTTAGGAGAGATGGAAAGTAAAAATCAATCTTCCTATCCCGGAAAAATTTTGGATCTAGCTCAAGATCAACAACTACTTAGCTCAGAAGAATGTGACGCCATATGGGAGGATAACATATTGCAATGGTTGTTTGGTGATGATCAAAAAAAGAAGCGAGATTTAATTTCAAAAATTATTAGTTAAGACCCATATCAAAATGCATTTTTTACCCGAAAAATTAGATGACTATATTGTTGATCATTCTCAAAAGGAACCTGAACTATTGCAACAACTAAGTAAAGAAACTTGGCAAAAGGTTTTAGCCCCTAGAATGTTAAGTGGCCATTTTCAAGGAAGGGTTTTAAGTCTTATTTCGAAGATGGTCAACCCTAGATATATACTTGAAATAGGTACCTACACTGGCTACTCTGCTTTATGCTTAGCTGAAGGAATTCAAACAAAGGGGCTACTACACACCATCGATAATAATGAAGAAATATTTGATTTACAAAGAAAGTATTTTGATAAGTCTATTTATGGAAATCAAATAATTCAACATATCGGCAATGCTTTAAATGTAATTCCTTCCTTAGATATAACATTTGATTTAGTTTTTATTGATGCTGATAAAAAAAATTATCCTAATTATTTAGAAATTATCCTACCAAAGCTTAAAAGCGGTTCTATTATATTAAGTGACAATGTATTGTGGACCGGAAAAGTAATTGAACCACTACAAAAAGGCGATCAAGATACTAAGGCTCTTTTAGAATATAATAAAATGATAAATGAGCATTCTCAACTAGAAACGGTTTTGTTGCCTATTCGCGATGGTCTAACGCTTACAAGAGTTAAATAACTAGAATTTCCTTTTAATTGGGCCCGTAACATCGTCAACGGTATCTTTAACATCTTTTAGCTCAGAAGATACTTTTTCAGTGAAATTACGACTAAAATCATTTGTCAATTTTTCTGGAGAGCTCAAATCTACTCCTTCTTTTTTTGCTGTTTTGTTAATTTCACTTTTTATATCGTTGGTTGCATCTTTAATTTGACGCATTCCTTTTCCTAATCCTCGTGCAATTTCAGGAACTTTATCGGCACCAAAAATCATAATGACGATAAATACGATAAAAAATATCTCAGCAGCACTTATAAATAAAGGGAATAAAATCATACTGCAAATATAACAATTTTGTTGCTCAGCTATATCCCTAGTAATTGAAAAAAAATATGGCTGAACAGCATATTTAAAAAAATGAAAAAAAACCGCTATAAAAACATATAGCGGCTCGATAAAAATTAAGTACGCTTAATTTTTAATGCTATTTTTTTTGAATGAATCAAACTGGCCTAATTTTTTTCGTTTTGGCCATGTATTATTACTGGTGTCTATATCGGCAGTTTCTTCATCTGGATCAATTACTATTTTAGTAATTTCCTTATCTGAAGCAATTACCTTTCCAACCGATTTATCACTGGTTTTCCAAATTTGAACAGGATAGGTAATTCTTTCTGAAGAACCATCGCTGTAAGTATATTCAGCTATAATAGGCATAGGAAGCCCTCCTAATTTCTCGAAAGTAACTTCATAGAAAAAAGTAGGTTTTTTGAGGTTCATTCGTTCTTCTGGACTTAAATTATCCATAATATATTCTTGAAGTGTAGTCACATCATCTAGTGTAGAATTGCGCATACTTTCATCAAAATCTTCACTATTTTCCTCAACAAGATAAACCAGAGGAGGTAAATCACTTTCTTTCATTCCCCTTGCATTCATCATTTGTTTTACCTGTTGGTTCATTTTTGAAGTCACATAATATTTTTTAACATCTTGAACTCCAATATCTACCACGTTGGTCGTATAAAACCAACCTCTCCAAAACCAATCTAAATCCATAGCAGATGCATCTTCCATAGTTCTGAAAAAATCTTCTGGAGACGGATGTTTAAATATCCACCTATTGGCATAAGTTTTAAACGAATAATCAAATAATTCTCTTCCCATAATAGTTTCTCTTAGGATGTTTAATCCAGTACCAGGTTTAGAATATCCATTGGCACCAAAATTATAGGTGTTTAAGCCTTTTGTCATGATTGGAGCAATTCGACTTTGATCTCCAGACATATATCCTACAATATTTTTTGCAGGTCCTCTTCTAGAAGGATATTTTTTATTTGGTGCTATTGCTTCGGGGTACTTCTCTCCGAAATCTTGTTCTGCTATGTATTGAACAAAAGTATTAATACCCTCGTCCATCCAAGTCCATTGACGTTCATCACTATTGATAATCATTGGAAAATAATTATGTCCTATTTCATGAATAACAACTCCAAACATTCCATATTTAGTTCGATCGCTATAAGTTCCATCCTCATCTGGTCGTCCGTAATTCCAACAAATCATTGGGTATTCCATTCCTTGATTTTTTGCATGTACAGAGATTGCTTTTGGATAAGGATAATCAAAGGTCATTCTTGAGTACGAAATTAAAGTACTAGCAACTACTTTGGTAGACCAATCTTCCCAAAGTGGATTTCCTTCTTTTGGATACATAGATACAGCCATCACATCTCTATCCCCTAATTTCACTGCCATCATATCCCAAATAAATCTTCTGGAACTGGCAAAAGCATAATCACGGACATTTTTAGCTTTAAATTTCCATGTTTTTTTATCGGTCGAAAATCCTTTGGAAGCGAGTTCGGCTTCTTCTTGAGAAACAATAACAACAGGCTCTTCATATGATTTTTTTGCTTGTGCATAACGTTTGATCATTTCTTTGGAAAAAACTTCTTTCCTATTTTGAAGTTCTCCTGTTCCATCTAAAATATGATCGGAGGGTACCGTGATATTCACTTCATAATCTCCAAAAACTAAAGCGAACTCATCTCTTCCCCAAAATTGACTGTTTTGCCAACCCTCAACATCATTGTAAACCGCCATACGAGGAAAAAACTGTGCAATTACATAGGCACGATTTCCGTCTTCAAACTCCTCATAGCCACTACGACCTCTTCCATTCACATGGTCATTTATATTATACCACCAACGGATTGAAAATTTAAATTGGTCTCCCGTTTCCATACTTTCAGGCAACTCAATACGCATCATCGTACGGTTAATAGTGTACACTAAATTGCTTCCGTTAGCATCTTTCACTTCTTGGATATTGAAACCACCGTCAAATCCTTCCCCCATATATTGATTTACAAAGTTTCCAGCCATATCTGCAGGCGCTGCCCCACTTGATTGAATCAGGGGGGTTTTAGAATCTCTTGCTCTCATGTTTTGATCCAGCTGGACCCATAAGTAATCTAAAACATCCGGAGAATTGTTAGTGTAAGTTATGGTTTCGTACCCCATTAACTTTTTATTCTTATCGTCTAATTCAATATCCATCACGTAATCTGCTTGCTGTTGGTAATAAGCAGGACCTGGGGCACCACTTGCAGAACGGTATTGATTTGGAGTCGAAAACTCCTCATATAGTTGTTTGAAAGGATTGTTATTATAGTGTCCTGGAACACGTTCTTCTTCTTTTTCTTGGGAGTGGCCTAATCCTGTAACAAGAAATAGTACAACCAAAGTCAATAATTTAAATAGTTTCATTGTTTAAAGTCAGTTAAATTTATTTTTTTTAAAATTAGTTTTTCTTAGGGATAATATGGTTTCTTTAATTAAAGTTTAACAGTCCGGTAGGATGATTTTTATCTAAAATTAAATTCCTCTTGTTTTTTTCATTTGAAAAGTGAATTATATTTTGTTGTTCTGGAAATAAATCGATTAGTATTTTATTTTCGATTCTTATTGATTCCAGCGAATCAACATCTTCGATTTCAAAATATAAATTTAAAATATCTATATCATATTCTTTTCCAATATAAATCAGTTGGGCTTCCTTTTCGTTAATCTTAAATTTTAGCTTTTGTGAAATATAGTTTAATAAATAACTTTGATCTAAATCGGTTTCTTTTTTTGGATCTAGTTGAACTCTTGAGCTATAGCGCTCCTGTAATACTTGTTCTAAATCTTCAACAAATATTTTTGAAATAATCTGTATCGATTTTCTTTCTTTAACATACTCAACTTTTGTCGTACTCACATAAAATTTATGTGCAACAAACCCTGCGAAAAATGGAAAGATTAGTAGGCAAAAGATAATTATTTTTAAATTGCTCTTCATAAAACTTGCAATATAATAATTTGCTGCATTTACTTATTATTTAGTTTCCAAAATTGAAAAATATTTTTAAAAAAAAACCCCTTTACAATTTAAAGGGGAAATATATTTTTATAAAACTATTTCTTACTACAAGAGTAAAACTAGTAATAACCATGCACCCCAGCCAATACCTTCCATTCCAAGAAGTTGACCCTTTGCTTTTTTCTTGTAACAACTTAGGTATTCTGGATCATCAAAATCTTCTTTATTTTTAGATGCCATTAGTGTTTTACTTCCTTTGTAAGGAGTTGGATTTGCCAGAGCAGTTCCAATCATAGCAAATGGCCCAAAAAGAAACCCTAAAGCTACATGACCTCCTTTTTTACCATGATAATTTTCTGCATCTAATCTACCTTTCAAGCATTTACTTTCTAAAGTATTCTCCGATATTTTGTTGTAGTTTCTGTATATTTTACTACTTGTATCTTCAAATTGAAGAGAAAATATTTCAGATGTAGGGATGATATGTTTTTTACCATCGGTTTTAAAAATGACCATACAATCTTTTATTTTTGAAATTTTCCCTTCAAAAACCATTGAGTTGTTTAATGTCAAAATATCACCTGCTATTGATGAAAAAGAAATCATTAAAGCGAATAATAATAAATAAATTGTTTTTGATTTGTGTGTTTTCATTTGTTTTGTTGTTGTTTGTTATATTAGCTAATATATTAAAATTAAATTAGTTAAGTTGGTTCATAATATATATATATCTAAATTTTTCAAAAAAATCATGTTCTAATCTAAATATATGAAACTAAAATTATTTTTTTCTATTCTCTTGTTTTATGCTTGTATTGATGATGATCAAATTTTTATAGAAAACGACATCACACCTCCAAGTATATCAGTTATTGGGGATACCAGTATCAATATATATCAAAACACCCTATATGTGGATGCTGGAGCCACTGCAATTGACGATATTGACGGAGATTTAACCGATTCAATCATAACAACCGGTTCTGTAAACACCAATTTGATAGATTCGTATACGATTACGTATCGTGTTTCAGATGCTGCAAATAATAGCACTACTGCTTCGAGACAAGTAAACGTTTTAGAAGATATGAACAACCCTGTTTATCTGGATAGTAATGAAATCACCATAAAAGCAAAAGAATGGTCCGAGGTAGGTGATACGGGCTACATTTATGATGTTTTATATACAGTAGTAGATAGAGAATTGTTAGCTAGCATGTTGCAAAATGGAAGTGATGTGACCAAAATAGCGACCACAAAAATTAACATCATGAGTAATTTATTTTACAACAAAACTTCTTTTAACCAAAATATTGGTAACTGGGATGTTAGCAATGTAACTTCCATGTATGCAATGTTTTGGAACGCATCTTCTTTCAATCAAAATATTGGTCACTGGGATGTAAGCAATGTTTTAATATTTAACAATATGTTTACCCGTGCAACAAATTTCAATCAAAATATAGAAAATTGGAATGTATCGAAAGGTATTACAATGAGAGGTCTGTTCTCCTATGCCTCAAGTTTCAATCAAGCTTTAGGAAATTGGGATGTAAGTTCTGTAGACAACATGAATTATATGTTTTATAATGCTATATCATTTAATCAAGAAATTAGTAATTGGGATGTAAGTTTTGTCAATGAAATGTTCAGCATGTTTAATAACGCTAGTTCATTTAATCAGGATTTAAGTACGTGGAGCGTAGAAAATGTATTTTTATGTGAAAATTTTGATGATAATACTCCACAATGGACTTTGCCAATTCCAAATTTCACAAATTGTAACATGGATGATTAACTAAAAATAACAATGAAAAATTTACTAGTTGCAAGTACCTCCACTTTATACGGCGGCACCTATTTATCTTATTTAATGGAAGAAATATCGATTCATTTTAAAGATACAAATGAGATTGTATTTATACCCTATGCAAGACCAGGAGGCATTTCTCATGATCAATATACCGCCATTGCCGCTGAAGCATTTTCTAAAATCGGAAAAAAAATTATCGGTTTACATAGCTTTAAAAATCCAGAGGCTGCTGTTAAAAGTGCAAAAGGGGTATTTGTAGGAGGAGGAAATACTTTTGTTTTAGTTAAACAACTTTACACCTTTAGGCTTATGAAAACTTTAAGAGAAAAAATACTCAAAGGTCTTCCCTATCTAGGAACCAGTGCAGGAAGTAATATTTGTGGTTTAACTATGAACACCACTAATGATATGCCAATCGTATATCCTCCTTCTTTTAAAACTTTAGGAGTACTCCCTTTTAATATTAATCCTCACTATTTGGATCCAAATTCAACCAGTAAACATATGGGTGAAACTAGAGAGACTAGAATTAAAGAATTTCTTATGCAACAATCAGTCCCTGTAATAGGAATTAGAGAGGGAAGTTGGCTTCAAGTAAAAAATGACCAAATAATTTTAAAAGGAGAATATTCAGCAAGAATTTTCGAACATCTTAAAGATCCTTATGAAGTAGTTCCTGACACTATTATTAAATTATAATTATTTTTATTTTATGAATCAGAATTCCGCAATAAAACATTTTTTACTTTTTGGATACGGTTTACTAATGGTTTTAAATTCGTTCATGTATTCACAAGAGTTTTTTACACGAGATCAATTAATTGGAAAAGGAAATCCGGAGATCATTGGTAATTCAAAAATGCACAAAGATGCAAAGTTTGCATTTGAAAAAATGAAAGCACATGCCGAGGGAGATGGGATTAAAATTGAAGTCGTTTCCTCTTACAGAAGTTTTGAAAAACAAAAACAGCTCTTTGAAAATAAATATATAAGATTTACCAATGAAGGAATGACCCCAAAAAAAGCAATTGATAAAATAATTGAATATTCAACCATACCAGGTACTTCAAGACATCATTGGGGAACCGACCTAGATTTAATTGATGCTAATTTCCCAAAACCAGAAAGTGTTTTGGAAGAAGAGCATTTTTATGGCAACGGACCGTATTGTAAATTTAAAGAATGGATGGATATTTATGCAGAATCTTATGGGTTTATCGAAGTGTATACTCAGGATGATTCTCGAAAAGGATTTAAGCATGAGCCCTGGCATTACAGTTTTGCACCCGTTTCCATACCCATGCTTCAAAGTTTTAAAAAATTAAACATAAAAGATATATTAACTATAGAAGACGTAAAAGGAGCTTCTTTTTTTTCGGAAGACTTTATCCAAAAATACTACCTAGAAAACATATTGGATATTAATCCAAAACTACTTTAATTATTGAGTTTTGGATTGAAAAAATAAAATTCTAATTTATAAATGACACCTCCCATTTATTGTTTTTTATCTTTGCAATATCAAACAACGATATGAATAAAAAAGTACTCTTATTAATTCTGGATGGCTGGGGTATTACCCAAGACTCAAAAGTTTCTGCAATTGCACAAGCAAATACTCCATTTATAGATTCATTGTATAAAAATTATCCAAACGCAGAAGTTAGAACAGATGGATTAAATGTTGGATTGCCTGAAGGACAGATGGGCAACAGTGAAGTTGGACATATGAATTTAGGAGCGGGACGAATTGTGTATCAAGATTTAGCCAAGGTTAATTTGGCCATCGAGCAAGACACGTTAAAAAAAGAACCCGTCTTAACGCAGGCTTTTGATTATGCAAAAAAATACCAGAAAAATATTCATTTTTTAGGATTGCTTTCTGACGGAGGAGTACATTCACATATCAACCATTTAAAGGGGCTAATCAGTGCTGCGCATAACGAAGGATTAAAGCATCTGTATGTGCACGCATTTACCGATGGCCGCGATGTAGATCCTAAATCTGGACTTAGCTTTATAAAAGAATTAGAAAAACATTTAGACAAAACTACCGGAAAAATTGCGTCTGTGATAGGAAGGTATTATGCAATGGATCGTGATAAGCGTTGGGAAAGAGTTAAAAAATCATACGATTTACTAGTTAATGGTATTGGAGAAAAAACAACCGATTTAATAAAAAGCATTGAAAACAGCTATACTAAGGGGCTCACAGATGAATTTATAGAGCCTATTGTGAATACTGAAAATAACAAACCCATTGCCACGATAGAAAAAGATGATGTGGTAATTTTCTTTAATTTTAGAACGGATAGAGGAAGACAACTTACCCAAGCACTTTCTCAAAATCCTTTCCCAGAATTCAAAATGAATCCACTTTCTCTATATTATGTTACTTTAACTAATTATGACCAGACATTTCAAAATATAAAAGTGATATACAACAAAGAAGATTTAAAAGAAACACTTGGCGAAATATTAGAAAAAAATAATAAAAAACAGATACGAATTGCGGAAACTGAAAAATATCCCCATGTTACATTCTTCTTCTCAGGAGGGCGGGAAAAAGAATTTAAAGGGGAACGTCGAATTTTATGCCCTTCACCAAAAGTAGCAACCTACGATTTGAAACCGGAAATGAGTGCATTAAATGTTAGGGATAAAATTTTACCAGAAATAAAAAACAACTCTGCTGACTTCATTTGTTTGAATTTTGCAAATACCGATATGGTAGGACATACAGGGGTTATGGAGGCTGCGATAAAAGCCTGTGAAACCATCGATGATTGCACTAAAACAGTTGTTACAGCCGCCCTAGAAAATGGATTTACAACCCTGCTTTTAGCGGATCACGGAAATTGCGAAGTGATGATCAATCACGACGGGTCACCAAATACGGCACATACCACCAATCCTGTTCCTATCATTCTAATTGATGAAAATTATATTCCGATAAAAAATGGTATTTTAGGAGATATCGCACCAACCATACTCGAATTAATGGGGATTAAAAAACCCAAAAGAATGACTCAAAAATCACTAATCTATTAATTATGAAAAGTAAAGTACTAGTACTATTATTACTTGTTATTTTGGTTGCATGTCAACAAAAATCAACAAAAGATAAAGAATTAAATAATCAACTAATGATGGATAAAATAGCTAAACAGGATATCAATAAAATTATTCTTGATACCATCGATGATTCGATGATGCTGTTAGGTCGTATCGATGAAAAAGGTTTAAATGGGGATGATTTTATAGAATGGTATCAAGAAAATTATGAGGCTCATGAACTCGATACAATAGCTATCAAAGAAATCAATAAAAAAATTAAACAAACAAAAATAAAAATGTTTATGGGTACCTGGTGCAGCGATAGTCAGAGAGAGGTTCCTGCTTTTTATAAAATTTTAAATCAAACTGACTTTGATCATACAAATTTAGAAGTTATCGCTGTTTCTCAAGAAAAAGACACTCCAAATAAATTAGAAGAGGGATTCGCTATAGAATATGTTCCTACCATAATTTTTTATAAAAACGATAAAGAAATAGGACGGTATGTTGAAGTAGCACAAGAAACACTAGAAAAAGATATTTTAGCTATTTTAAATGAGTCAGGATATAAACATTCCTATGAAGAATAATCAATTCCAATTGGTATTTTAATACTATGATCATAGCAAAAACTTTAGAAGAAATAGAATTAATGCGGGAGGCGGCTTTGGTTGTTTCTAAAACATTAGGAATGCTAGCAAGCGAGGTTAAACCTGGAGTCACAACACTTTACTTAGACAAACTTGCAGAAGATTTTATAAGGGAACAGGGAGCAATTCCAGGATTTCTCGGCCTCTATGATTTTCCCAATACCTTGTGTATGAGCCCAAACGCTCAGGTAGTTCATGGAATTCCCAATGACACTCCTCTAAATGAAGGAGATATCATATCCATAGACTGTGGTGCCATAAAAAATGAGTTTTATGGAGATCATGCGTATACCTTTGCAGTGGGAGAAATTACTGCAGAAGTCGAAAAATTATTACGAATTACAAAAGAATCTTTATATGTAGGTATTCGAGAGTTAAAAGTCGGTAAACGAACTGGTGACGTTGGCTTTGCGATTCAACAATACTGTGAAGCAGAAGGTTATGGTATCGTACGAGAATTAGTAGGTCACGGTATCGGTAAAACGATGCACGAAGATCCAGAAATGCCAAATTACGGGAGACGAGGTAGAGGAAAGAAATTTATTGAAGGCATGACTGTGGCTATTGAGCCAATGATTAACCTTGGGACCAAACGAATAGAACAACTATCTGATGGCTGGACTATTTTAACTAAAGATAGAAAGCCAAGCGCACATTTTGAGCACGATGTGGCTATCGTAGACGGAAAACCTAAGCTTTTGTCAACGTTTGATTATGTTTATGAAGCGCTAGGAATTAAGAGTGACGAAGAAAATGAATTTAGATTTGATAATTAAGTGATTGTTATCTCTAAAATATTAAATACAATTCCGAGACCTCAACTTATCAAATTAAGTAATTGGTTGAGACCCATTATTGCTTTGTTTCTAAGAGGCACTCAATACACAGACCCTATTGATGGTAAATCGTATCGTAAATTTTTACCTTATGGTTATGAAAAAATCAGAAAAAATGTATTAGCTCCGGGTACTTTTTCTCTTGAAAGACATCGTTTGTTTTGGATTTATCTGAAAAATGAAACTGATTTTTTTTCATCAACTAAAAAAAAACTACTTCATTTTGCTCCCGAACAAGCTTTTGTCAGTCAATTTAAAAAAATAAAGAATTTAGAATACACTACCACCGATTTGAAATCGCCTTTGGCTGATGTAAAAGCAGATATTTGTAATCTTCCTTTTAAGGATAATGAATTTGATTATATTTTTTGCAACCACGTATTAGAGCATATTCCTGACGATACCAAAGCTATGAGTGAACTATTTCGGGTGTTAGCTCCAAATGGAATTGGTATTTTTCAAATTCCTCAAGATTTATCAAGAGAAGTTACTTTTGAAGATCATAGTATAACTGATCCTAAAGAGCGTGCAAAAATATTTGGTCAATACGATCACGTTCGAGTTTATGGAAGAGATTATTTTGAGAAACTAAGAAAAAATGGTTTTGATGTAACCGCAGTGGACTACACTAAAAAATTATCTAAAGAAGAAATTGAGCAATACAGATTGGCCCAAGGTGAGTTAATTCCAGTTTGTAGAAAGTTTTAATCCAGTATTATTTTCTTCATACCTTCCGTAACAAAAAACTGTTGGATATTATCTTGGTTATTATACGTAAGGTATACATCAATATGTTCTAACTTATTAATTAGTTTTAACGATTTTTCGAATCCCAGCGCCATAAATGAGGTTGCATATGCATCTGCCTCAGCACAAGTAGAAGCCAGCACCGTCGCACTCGTAATATTACTTTTTTCAGCAGATCCCGTAAGAGGGTTTAGAGTATGAACATATCTTTTTTTTGAAATAGAATCTATTCTAAATTTACGATAGTTACCAGATGTTGCCATCCCGACATCCTTTAACATTAAACTGGTCGAATAAGATCTATCGTTAATAGTTGAAAAAGAATTTTCTATTCCAACCACCCATGCTTTATTTTTTTTGAGATTGATGCCTCTTGCTAATAATTCTCCCCCTAATTCAATAAGAAAATGTTGTACCCCATTAGAGATTAGATAGTTTCCAATCAAATCTATACCATATCCTTTTGCAACAGCATTGAAATCAAAATATATTTCAGGACGTTCTTTTATTATTTTTGATGCTTCAGTCAATTTTACCTTGTGAAATCCAACATAATTCATCAAGGAATCAAGAGCCTTAGTATCTAAAACATTTAGGGGCTTAGTATCACCAAATCCATAAGCGTTCCTAAGAACTCCAATAGTAGGGTCAAAATAACCTTCTGTTTTTTGATAAACATCTGATGACAAATTGAAATTATCAATAAAAATCTGATCGACAATTACTGAGGTATCGCCACGATTAATTTTTGAAATATCGCTATCTGGCAAGTAGGTACTTACCGATTTATTGACTGAGTTTAAAATAGAATCAATTCCTTTTTCTAAATCAAGGTTCTGATTGGTATATGCTTGTATTGTGAAGGTAGTTCCAAATGCTTGCCCTTGAATAATTAATTTTTCTGAGGGCTTTTCTCCACAAGAAATAAGCATTGTAAGCAATATAAAATAAACTAATTTACTCATGAAATTTCTGTTAAACCCGAATATACATATGAATAGTCTTCACCATTAACAATAGGCTTATTAATGTCTGATCCGTGACCTAACCAAACACCAGCATAGTACACTTTTGCCTCAAATTGTTCAGCATGTTCCAAAATTGGCTGGGTAGTAATGTTACGATAATCATGGAGCTCCTCTGAATTTGAAACTGCCCTTACCAAAACAAAAGAAGTGATTTTGTCTTTAATAACTACAAACTGAGGGTTTTTTTTTAAATCTGATTTGATGGCTAAAAACTCATAACCTTCTTTCTCTAGTTCAGCTCCTACTATATTCATAGCTAAATTTCGAGATTCTTGTTTGTTAAGCTTTTTAGTCATGGATTTTAATTATCCTCCAAAGTCGTCAAAACGAATATTTTCATCAGGAATACCAAAATCTTCTCCCATCTTTTGAACAGCAACATTCATAAGAGGTGGTCCACAAAAATACAGTTCGATGTCTTCGGGACTCTCGTGATGATTCAAGTAATTGTCAATTACACAGTTATGAATAAAACCAACAAAGCCATCTCCTTCTTGATCATTAATGTCTTTTTTGACCTTCCAATTATCTTTATCTAAAGGTTCAGATAATGCTAGATAAAATTTAAAATTAGGAAAATCTCTTTCTAAGGCTTTAAAGTGTTCAATATAGAACAACTCTGCTTTTGAACGACCTCCGTACCAATACGTAACTTTTCTATTAGTTTTTAAAGTTCTGAACAGGTGGTATAAATGTGATCGCATTGGAGCCATTCCTGCGCCACCACCAACGTATAACATTTCAGAATCAGATTCGTTGATAAAAAATTCACCATAAGGTCCTGAGATAGTAACTTTATCTCCTTTCTTTTGATTAAATATATAAGAGGATGCGATGCCAGGATTTACATCCATCCAACCACCTTTTGCTCTATCAAAAGGAGGAGTAGCAATACGTACATTTAGCATTATTTCTCTTCCTTCGGCTGGAAAAGAAGCCATCGAATAAGCTCGCTCTACAGTTTCGTTATTTTTCATGACTAGAGGCCATAATTTAAACTTGTCCCATTCGGCTTTAAATTTATCCGCTGAATCGTGTTCTTCAGGATGAGCAGTAATATCCATGTCGGAAAATTTAACCTCTCCTTCTGGAATTTCAATTTGAATATAGCCTCCCGCTTTGTATCCCATATCCTCAGGAATCTCTACTACAAATTCCTTGATAAAAGAAGCTACATTATAATTTCTCACAACTGTTGCTTCCCATTTTTTTATACCAAAAACCTCTTCTGGTATGGTGATATTCATATCTTGTTTCACTTTTACCTGACATGACAGACGAGCACCTTCTTTCAGTTCTTTTCTACTAAAGTGCGGTGTTTCTGTTGGCAAGGCTTCTCCTCCACCCTCTAGAACATGACATTCACATTGAATACAAGTTCCACCACCACCGCAAGCAGATGGCAAAAATATTTTATTAGCTCCTAACGTTGTTAGAAGGGTGCCTCCACTGGCAACTTCTATTTCTTTTTCACCATTAATGGTGATTTTTACCGGGCCCGATGGCGATAATTTTTGTTTTGTAAAAAGTAATAATGCGACCAATAAAAGTGTCAATACTAAAAAAGCGACAACGGTTGCTATAATTACTCCTGTTATACTTGGTGCTAGAAACATATTATTCATTTTTTAATTCTGATACGACTGCAGTTTGAGCCGCTGCAGCTTCTTTTTCTAAAGTTGATTGTTGTTCTACTAATTTATCCGCAGATTCTGCGACAACAGGTGTTGCTGAATCACCACTACCCGTTAGCATTCCTCCAAAACTCATAAATCCAATAGCCATTAATCCTGTTATAATAAATGTAATTCCTAAACCTCTTAGGGGTGCAGGTACATTACTGTAGCGTATTTTTTCTCTGATCGCTGCAATGGCTACAATGGCTAAAAACCAACCAATACCGGAACTAAATCCGTAATTGAGTGCCAAACTTAAGGTTTCTATTTCACGAGATTGCATAAACAAAGAACCTCCTAAAATAGCACAGTTTACAGCTATTAATGGAAGAAAAATCCCAAGTGAGTTATATAAAGATGGTGAAAACTTTTCAACTACAATCTCAACCAGTTGTACCATAGTGGCTATCGTAGCAATGAATAAGATAAATGATAAAAAGCTTAAATTATAAGCAGCGAAGTCTGCTCCTAACCATACCAAAGCTCCGTCCTGAAGAATGTATTGATCTAGCAACCAATTTAAAGGAACGGTTACGGTAAGTACAAAAATAACTGCAGCCCCTAAACCAACTGCGGTACTAACCTTTTTTGATACTGCAAGGTATGAACACATACCTAAAAAGTATGCAAAAACCATATTATCTACGAAAATAGATTTAAAAAATAATTCTATATGCTCTAACATATTTTATAATTTTATTGTAAAAAAAATATAAGAATGGTTTATTCTTAATTTTCTTCAATTAATGCTTTATTTTTACTTCGTTGTACCCAAATAATAATACCAACCACAATCAAAGCCATTGGGGGCAATACCATAAATCCGTTATTTTCGTATCCAATTGCATACAGTCCTGTTTTTTCTACAGAATCACCTAATACTTTTATCCCGAACAAGGTACCAGACCCTAATAATTCTCTAAAAAATCCAACGATGATAAGTATCACTCCATATCCTAATGCGTTTCCAACGCCATCTAGAAAAGAACGCCAAGGTCCATTACCCAGGGCAAAAGCTTCAAAACGCCCCATGATAATACAGTTGGTAATGATCAATCCAATAAAAACAGAAAGCTCTTTACTTAAAGAATATGCAAAAGCTTTTAAAACTTGATCAACAATAATTACCAAAGTAGCCACTACTATAAGCTGTACAATAATTCTAATTTTTGAAGGAATTATATTACGCATCAAAGAAATCACTACATTCCCAATTCCTAAAACGAAAATCACAGAAACTGCCATCACAATTGAGGGCTTTAGTTGAGCGGTAATTGCTAATGCAGAACAAATTCCTAATACCTGAATCGTAATAGGGTTATCATCCAATAATGGATCTTGAATTAATTTTGCATCTTTTTTTGAAAGTAATCCCATTGATTAATTATTTAAAGTTTTTAAATAAGGAACATACATAGCAAGATCTTTTTTTAACATCGCAGAAACTCCATCACCAGTTATCGTTGCACCTGCAAGTGCATCTACTTCATAATCATCTTTCACCAAATTTTTTGGGTCGTTATTTCCTTTTGCTACTTTAATTCCCTGAAAAGCACCGTTGTCTAATAATTGTTCTCCTAAAAAATCATCCATAAAATAACGTTGCTTGATCTCGGCTCCTAAACCAGGTGTTTCGCCTTTGTGATCAAAATACACTCCTTGAACAATCATTTCTTTATCTACAGCTACGAAGCCCCAAATTGCATCCCAAAGTCCTTTACCACGAACTGGCATAATGTATAATTCTGATCCATCTTTTTGACCGATAAATAGCGGCAACCTTCTCTGATAATCTCCATTTTTTGCTTTGGTACTTTCTTTTTTAATATCAATTAAATAGGCTTCCTCATCTTCAGTAGCTTGATCTCCCTGAATGACCATCTGTTTGGTGATAAATTTGCTGAATATTTCGGAGACACTATCAGTGGAAATAAAAGCAACATCTCCGGTACCTACATTGTTATTTATACCCATTGCGTACAAGATATTCTGTTGTTTTTCAAATTTCTCATTTGCTTCAATTCTTGGCTTTAATCCACTAGCAAAACCAGCTAGAAGAGAACCAACTATTACGACCATGACAATAGCAAAAAGTATGGTGTATGAATTTTTATCGGTTTTATTAGCCATATTAATTAGTTTTTACTTTTAAGCGTTTCATTCTTCTTTTTACATTTCCTTGTACCACGTAGTGATCTATTGTAGGAGCGAAAACATTCATTAACAAAATAGCTAAAAACACTCCTTCTGGATATGCCGGGTTAAATACTCGGATCATTATAGATATAAACCCAATTAAAAACCCATAAATCCATTTACCTTTATTTGTTTGAGAAGCTGTTACAGGATCTGTTGCCATATAAACAGCTCCAAACAATATACTTCCAATAATTAGATGTTGCCAAAATGGAACATTCATAAGACCATAAAATTTATTGGTTTCTCCAATCCATCCTGCGTCAACAACACCATTAAAAATTAACCCCATAACCAGAGCTCCAATCAATGTCGAGACTATAATTCTCCAACTTCCTATTTTTGTAAATATTAAAAATAGAGCTCCTATAATTATTAAAAATTTTGAGGTCTCACCGACAGATCCTGGTATTAAACCCCAGAACATATCCCAATAATCATAGACAACAGCATTGTTCTGAGCATAAGCTCCTAAAATTGTCTCACCAGATATTGCGTCTAAATTTTCGCCCGCAGCGATCAGTTGATCTCTCTCTACAGCACCATGGACCCATACCTTATCACCAGACATCCAAGTAGGATATGCAAAAAATAGAAATGCTCTAATGGTCAAAGCAGGATTTAAAATATTCATCCCAGTACCTCCAAAAACTTCTTTACCAATTACAACTCCAAAAACAACTGCTACTGTTAACATCCAAAGTGGAATATCTATAGGTACTATTAATGGAACTAACATTCCTGTTACCAGGTATCCTTCTTCAACTTCATGACCTTTGATAACAGCAAATAAAAATTCAACTGCAAGACCAACTCCGTAGGAAATAATTACCAAAGGAAGAACTTTCCACATCCCAATTACCAAATTATCCCAGGTCCAGAATGTTGATCCTAAAAAACCTTTTGCTGCATCAATTTCTCCCAATGCAAGATAATGCTGGTAACCAGCATTAAACATACCATAAACTAGGCAAGGCAATAATGCCATAATTACAGTATTCATGGTCCGTTTTAAATCATCGGCAGCTTTAATATGTGTACCTCCTTGAGTGGTCTCATTAGGCAGGTATAAAAAAGTATGCAGTGCATTAAATGCTGGAGCCATTTTGGTTCCTTTATACTTTTCTTTTAATTGATGTAAATTATTTTTTAATCCCATTAACCTATCTCTTTATACATTAAGTCTAAACCTTTTCTTATGATTTCTTGGTGTGGTTGTTTTGAAACACAAATAAATTCTGTTAAAGCAAAATCTTCCGGAGCAACTTCATACATTCCAAGGGCTTCCATTTCATCTAAATCTTCATATTTACAAGCCTTCAAAATCTGCATTGGTAAAATATCAAGCGGAAATACTTTTTCGAAAGAACCCGTTACCACAAAAGCTCGATGCTCACCATTGGTATTGGTATTTAAATCATATTTCTTTTTTGGTTGCAACCATGAAAAAGTTAACGCTCTGGTAACAGAAACTTTATTAAATACCGGTTTATTCCACCCAAAAAACTCATAATCATCGCCTTCGGGAATTACAGTGACTGTATTTGAGTAGTAACCCAAATGACCTGTTGGGGTAATTTTATTTCCAGATAGAACATTTCCGTCAATAATCCTTACATGCTCTTCGTTTAAACCTGATGTATAAAGTATGGTGGAGACTTCAGAACCGATTTTGGTCGTATAATATTTAGGATCTTTTACAGAGGACCCTGATAGGGCAACAACACGCTCTGCATTGAATTTACCCGTTAGTAATAATTCACCAATAATGACTAAATCCTGGGGACTTATCGTCCAGACTACCTCACCTTTGTTGACAGGGTTTAATTTATTAATCAAGGTGCCTACATTTCCAGCAGGATGTTTTCCCGAAATTTTGTGAACAGTTATATCTTCCAAACTTTCAAAAACACTTTTTGAGTTTTTACCTACACCAACATTTACAACTCCATCTGTTAATTTGCTCATTGCAGTTACAGCGGCTTGTAGTTCTTTTTCCTTACCCATTAAAGTAAAATCATAATCGGCAGCAAGAGGAGCTGTAGAGTACGCTGAAACAAAAATTGCTTTGGGTTTAACGTTTGGATTTGCAATGATATCGTAGGGCCTTTGTTTTATAAATGGCCAACAACCGGATGCTAATAAATGATTTTTTATTTCTTTTTCGTCCATCGAAGCTGTTGAAGCTGCTCCGTGGTCTAAGTACAAATCTTTTTGATCGGCTTCGATCACTATCTCTGTAATAACTCTTTTTGCACCTCTTTCAATTTTTAAAATGGCACCACTAACTGGAGAAACAAATTTAATTTTTTCTTCAGTTTTTGAGTAAAATATAACGTCTCCTGCTTTTAGTTGTACCCCTTCTTTTACCACCAATTTTGGTGTGATAAGATGAAAATTTGAGGGTCTAATAACGAACGTTTTAGAACGGGGCGCTTTTGAAAGAGTTTTGCTGGCCTCACCTTTTAGTCGGATGTTAAGACCTTTTTTAATCTTAATGTCTTTAGACATAGAATATGGGTATTAAATTCTATTAAAAAAATCCCTTTTTTTGGGTATGCAAATTTATAAAAATAATGTTGGTACACATACAAAAAAAACAATTTTATTCATAAATAATTATACGAAAAAAAGCGCCCTATTTAAGAGTAAATATTGCTTATATTTAACGTCTAAAATCGCCCATAATGTTTAAAAAATTTATAGTACTATTTCTATTTTTTTTCTCTCCACCTACCTTAATGGCTCAATACGCTGAACACGTAGCACCAGAATTTATAAAAACTATTCAATTTATTGGAAGCACTCAACAAAGTCAATTACCAATTATTCGTTTGGGAGAAAAAATTTCCCTTTCATTTGATGCGTTAAATGGTGATGAAGCTGATTACTATTATAAAATTACTCATCACGATTTTGATTGGAAATTAAGCGATTTATCAAAAGGAGAATATATGGATGGGTTTGATGATGTTCGCTTATATGAATATTCTAACTCCTTCAATACATTGAGAAGCTATTCTCACTATACCCTAAATATCCCCAATAGAGACACCCGAAAACTTACAAAAAGCGGGAACTATATGATTTCTATTTATGATGATGAGAGCGAACTTGTTTTTTCTAAAAAATTTATGATCATTGAAAATAAAGTTAAGGTAGATGCATTTGTTAAAAGAGCACGGAATTTAAAAAATATAGAAACAAAACAAGTGGTTCAATTTGTTATTGATTCACCAAACCTACTCTTAATAAATCCCAATGAAACGGTTCATACATTAATATTACAAAATAGTAATTTAAACAATCCAATAATAAATTTAAAACCACAGTATACCATTGGATCACAATTAATATATCGATATGATAAAGAAGCTAGTTTTGACGCTGGAAACGAGTATTTATTTTTCGATAATAAAGATATCAGGTCAGGAAGTTCAAGCATCCGAAAAATTGACTTGACAGATATTTACAATACCTACCTCTACACAAATAGCGCCCGATTTGAAAGACCTTACACCTATAATCCCGATATTAATGGTAATTATCAAATTCGAATTTTATACCCAACAAACGATATTTCAATCGAGGCTGATTATGCAAGAGTTCACTTCGCGCTCCAATATTTCGAAGATTTAAATGACAAAGAAATTCATGTTTATGGAAACTTCAATAATTATACAATTGATGAAACCACCTACATGAAATATGACAGCTTCTCAGATACCTATGTCAACGAAATGTTATTGAAACAAGGTTTTTATAATTATAAATATGTGGTTGTTAATAGAGATGGAACTATTGATTATGGTGCTATCAGTGGTAATTACTGGCAAACCGAAAACGACTATACAGTGTTGGTTTATTTTAGAGATTTAGGAGCACGATATGATCGTATAATTGGTATGGGAAAAACGAATTCATCGATCATTAATAACCAATAGTTTTATAAATTTTATTGGACCGATTATTTCCCTTTCAAAACACAACGCATTGTTTTTTTTAACGAATCTGTAAAAAAAGATTCCAGACGGTATTTATCGTTTGATTATTGAAATTTGTACCTTTGCAAATCTAATTTTATAAATAAAAAAACTATGGGAAAAGGATTTTTTGAAGTGCCAATTGCTATCAACGAACCCATTAAAGGATACGCTCCAGGTTCATCTGAACGCACAGAGGTGCTTAAAACATATAAAGAAATGTATGGTAATAACATCGATGTTGCTATGTACATTAATGGTGAAAACATAAAAACTGGTGATATTAGTACCATGTCTCCACCTCACGATCACCAGCATGTTGTTGGTACCTTTCATAAAGCTGAAAAAAAGCATATTGAAACTGCCATTAATGGCGCTTTAAAGGCTAGAGAAAAATGGGCAAATACACCCTGGGAACAACGAGCTGCTATATTTTTAAGAGCAGCGGAATTAATTGCAGGGCCCTACAGAGCAAAAATTAATGCAGCAACCATGATTGCTCAATCTAAGACCATACATCAAGCAGAAATAGATGCAGCATGCGAATTAATTGATTTTTTAAGATTCAACGTTCAGTTTATGACTGAAATATATGCAGAGCAACCTGAATCGACATCAGATGCATGGAATCGTCTTGAATATCGCCCATTGGAAGGATTTATTTATGCTATAACTCCATTTAATTTTACTGCAATTGCTGGGAATTTACCCGCAAGTGCAGCCTTAATGGGAAATGTTGTCGTTTGGAAGCCAAGTGATAGTCAAATTTTTTCAGCTAAAATTGTATTGGATGTCTTTAAAGAAGCGGGGGTGCCCGCAGGAGTTATTCAAATGGTTATGGGAGACCCAGTCATGATTACAGATACTGTTTTAGCAAATTCTGATTTTAGTGGAATTCATTTTACAGGATCTACTCATGTATTTAAAAATATTTGGCAAAAAATTGGCGCTAATATTCAGAACTACAAAACGTATCCGCGTATCGTTGGAGAAACTGGAGGTAAAGATTTTATTGTAGCACATAAAACAGCTAATCCTAAACAGGTTGCAACTGCAATAGCAAGAGGAGCTTTCGAATTCCAAGGCCAAAAATGTAGTGCAGCAAGTAGGTGCTATATTTCTAAAAGTATTTGGAAAGACGTCAAAAGCAATCTAGTGGAGGATATAAAATCCTTTAAAATAGGTTCTCCCGAGGATATGAATAATTTTATTACGGCTGTAATTCATGAGGGGTCGTTTGATAAATTAGCGAGTTTTATTGATCAAGCTAAATCTGACGATAATGTTGAAATCGTTATTGGTGGAACATATGATAAAAGTAAAGGCTATTTCATCGATCCAACTGTTATTTTAACCAAAGATCCAACCTACAGCACCATGCATACAGAATTATTTGGACCTGTAGTTACAATTTTTGTTTTTGAAGATGATGATTGGGAAGAAACACTTCAACTAGTTGACAAAACAAGTGAATATGCACTAACAGGTGCTGTGTTCAGTGAAGACAGGTATGCACTAGAGCTTGGAGTGAAAAAATTACAAAATGCTGCAGGAAACTTTTATATTAATGATAAGCCTACAGGGGCTGTTGTAGGGCAGCAACCTTTTGGTGGAGCTAGAGCAAGTGGAACAAACGACAAAGCCGGAAGTAAACTAAATCTTTATCGTTGGGTATCACCAAGAATGATTAAAGAAACTTTTGTTACACCGACAGACTACAGGTATCCGTTTTTAGGATAAATATAAAAAATTCATTCATAAAAAAAACCTCATCAATTGTTGAGGTTTTTTTATGAATTGTAAAGTCATTTTTATTCATAGGATTTATTTTCACCTACTTCAGCAAACTGAGAGTTTAGTGCAGAATTATCACTGTTTACGACCATAGCAACAATGGTCAAGTTAGCAGTATTATAATTTTCGGGTACCGAAAAAGAAAAAGTCCTGTTGTAGGTCTCTAAAGCAGTTGTGATTGTTATAGCATCACCCGTTAAATTCGTTAAAGAATTTCTTAATCCATGGTTTTGTTCAAAATCAGGAATTGGATTCCCCAATTGGTAATACGGACTCGTAGGATCATCGTTGTAGTAGTTGATCTGATCTTGTAGTATGCCGCTTTCAAGAAGATAAACCACTAGTTTATCACCAGCCATAAAACTTTGTTCATTGACCAATTCAACTTCAATAACTAAATCATTCGTAGTTGAAAGTTCTGAATTAATGGCAATTCCGATGTTGGTATCGACCCCAGCCAAGCTTGTAATTTCCTCTGCGCTGTATGGGTTACTCCAATTAATCGTTCTATTTATTTTTGCAGTTGGATAGCCAAAAACACCAAATGCATCTCGTAGTTCATCAACTTGTGGAAAATGTAAAAGGTCTGGTTCACCACTTCCTGTTTTGTGAATAGTAATAATAGTTATGTCGCTTGTCAAATCATGAACATCTTCAATTGCTGCAGTAACTATTGGGCAATATCCACACCAGGTACCTGTATAATCTTCAATAACCACTTTTCTTTTAGGAATAATAACATTGAAAGTTTCGGTATTCGTGGTTACAACCACTCCATTTTCTAGATACATTCCGTAAACTTCAAATTCTCCTATGGTTTCGGAAGAAAAAGTATTCGATTGAATTTCTGTATTATTCACAAAAAATGTTGCCTGTGAAGAAACATCCATACCTATTTCATTTACAATTTTGAAAAGAATTTCTTGATTTCGCAAAGAAGATTTTCGGACTAAGTCATCGACAACAATATCAGCTGTGGGAGGTTGTAAAGGTATGTTTTCCTCAGTTTTACTGCAAGATAAAAGTGTAAAAACAGCAACTATTAATAAAACATAATGGTTATTTTTCATAGGGTTAGTTTTTTTAAATAATTGAAACAAAAGTAATAGAAATTAGAAAAACAAAATATTGATTCCTAAAAAAATAAAAAAACCTCTTAGCATCTACTCATTTATTTAGTATTTATTAAAATAATTCAATTATTTTTGGAACTTATATTAAAACTAACCCATGAACAAAATTATTATACTTTTTTGCCTACTAACCACCATTAGTGTATTTTCTCAAGGTAACATTCCTAATGTTGACCTGAAAACAATGGAAGGAAAAACCATTAGCTTCCATGAAGTTACCGATCAAAACAATATTGTTATTATTTCCCTATGGGCAACATGGTGCGTGCCTTGCATCAAAGAATTAGACGCTATAAGTGATGTGTACGAAGAATGGCAAGAAGAAACAGGAGTAGAATTAATTGCAATATCTGTAGATGACAGCCGAACCGTAAAAAGAGTAAAATCTCTAATTAACGGAAAAGGATGGGATTATCAAATCTTACTCGATACCAACAATGATTTAAAACGAGCATTAGGAGCTTCAACTGTGCCACTGACGATTGTAGTTAAAGACAATGAAATTGTCTTAAGGCATTCTGGTTATAGTCCTGGATCCGAAGACGAGCTTTATGAAAAAATTAAAGAACTTACTTTATAAAATACTTAAAACCTAATCAATTATTTAAATGAAAAATTTACTACTAATTGTATCTGTTTTATATGGTACATTGACATTTGCTCAAGATAAAGGCTATTTTTTTGGAGGATTTGAATCAAACACTCAATGGCTATTAAACGATGAAGGGCTTAATTTTGACGCTCCAGAAGATCAATTAAGATCAAATAATTACTTCCGGTTAGATTACAATTTAGGAAAAATCACAGCAGGTGTTCAGTACGAATCTTATTTGCCCTCTGCCCTCCTAGGTTATTCTCCTGTATTTGATGGGAATAATGCTATTGGAACCTATTATCTTAATTTTAAACACGAAACCATCGACATTACGGCTGGATACTTTTATCAACAATTTGGGAGTGGGCTCATCCTCAGAAGTTGGGAGGATCGACAACTAGGTATTAATAATGCATTAAAAGGAATTCGGGTTATTTTCACTCCAACAGACTATTTAGATTTAACTGGTATTTATGGAAAAACAAGAAATGGATTTGATGTTTCTGAAGGAATAACCCAAGGTATTGATGCTAATTTCAATATTAGCGAAGCACTTAATATTGATCGTATTGATTTAGATATAGGCGCCAGTTATGTTGGGCGATACCAAAATAACGGTACAAACGATACCATTCCTAGTATAGTTAATGCTTATGGTGGAAGATTAAATTTTGTAGCTGGAGATTTTTATGGTGGTTTAGAAGCTATTATAAAAGACCCGGATGTAATTGCTAATGAAGGACAGTTGTCCTCAAATAAATTATATGATGGAACTGCAATGCAAGTAGATTTGGGTTATGCAAAAAAAGGACTTGGAATAAATGCTACCTTTAGAAGATTGGAGAATTTCTCTTTTTATGCAGATCGTTTAGCAGAGGGAAATATCTACAATCAAGAACTCATTGGTTATACTCCTGCTCTAACTAAACAACAAGATTATATGTTAACCAATATATATGTATACAATGCACAACCTAGATTGATTATTGAAACCTACGACCAAAGAGCAGGTGAGGTTGGTACACAAATAGATTTATATTATAATTTTAAAAAGGGAACCTTACTGGGTGGAAAGTACGGTACAAAAGTCGCAGGTAATTTTTCCTATTGGGCTGGCTTAGATGCAGAATATCACATAGAAAACAGGTGGTATAAAGCTGAGTTTATAGGCAATGGATCTCGCTTATTTAGAGATTTTAGTGTTGAAGTGAAGAAGAAAATAAATAAAAAATGGAGTAGTGTGGCAACATTCCAAAATGTGATTGTTGATAAAGGTATTGTGTACGGAGGCCCTCTAGCGGTTGAAGATGATATTCAAGCCTCCATTGCTGTTTTAGAAGGTACTTATAAAATAAAAGGATCTAAATCTGTAAGATTTGTTGTTCAACATTTATGGGCTGAAAAAGATCGTAAAAATTGGGCAGCTGGAGTTTTAGAATATAATATTAATTCGAATTTTGCTTTATACCTTGCTGATAATTGGAATTATGGAGATACAGATATACATTATTATAGTACAGGAGGAAGTTACTCAAAAGGTAGAACTAGGTTTGCTATGAATTATGGAAGACAAAGAGGAGGTTTGATATGTATCGGTGGAGTTTGTAGGTTTGTTCCAGAAAATACCGGGCTTACAGCTAATTTAACTGTAAATTTTTAAGGTCAATAAAACAAAAAAAGCTCCAAATAATTTTGGAGCTTTTTTTGTTTTATAACAGTTGGTTATTTTTTTAATATTTTCAAGGTCTTAGAAATACCCACTATATTGGTAAGTTTAACAATGTACATCTGGGGAGCCAAATAAGACATGTCAATTATTTGATTTCCTGTATTCAATATTTGTGAATTTATTAATTGACCTTTTAGGTTGTAGATGGCCATATTCAAATCCTCCATTGCAACAACTTCCATTTCATTAGAGATAACTGTAGCGGAAATGACAACTCCTAATTCTTTAATATCATTTAATCCTAATATAGGATCATAACGGTAGGTAAAATTTAAATTATTACCAATATCATTTCCCTCAGCATCCGTTAAATAGAATCTGAAATTGTAATCTTGTAGTTCAGTCGCTGGGGCAGTAGTTGCAAAATGATCCCCATCTAAATTAGTACCTCCAGAAGGAATTGTAACAAAACCTGGAGCATTTGGTACTGTTTGACCAACCACTAAATCAATAAAACACTGACCAAAACATAATTCAAAACCAGTTCCGTCAGCATTTACAGCACTTACAAATTCTATTCTCATATTAATATCTTCATCACTGTTGTTTGTAACAGTATAATCTAAGGAAGCATCTTGAATTCCATGGTTATTAAAAGTAATAATCATTCCTTCGGTAATTTCTTCTCCATCGTTATCCGTTACGGTGTATGGATTTTGCGCAAGTATTGCAAAAGTGGATAAGAAAATTGCGATAACAGATATTGTATTTTTCATATTTTTTTGATTAGTTGTATAAATTTTTATCAAAATTAACTAAAAAAAAACATATATTTGACAAAATTACACATTAAATATTTACGTTTAGATAGTATTTAACGTTCATTTTTTATTAAAATTCAAGCATTTTAATTGTAATTTTCAAGCATCATTGTAAGATTTAATTAATAACTAACCCCATCAAAATGAGAATAAATTACACTTTAAATTTACTACTTACTTTTTTTACCCTAGCAACATTTGCTCAAACCATAGTTAGTACAGATCCAGAAGACAAAAAAGTTGTGTTAGAAGAATACACCGGTATTCATTGTGGCTATTGTCCAGACGGACATGTCATTGCAAATAATATTGCAAACAACAATCCAGGGGATGTTTTCTTGATTAATATACATCAAGGAGGTTTTGCTAATCCTGGCAATGGAGAACCAGACTTTAGAACTCCTTTTGGAAACGCTTTAGCTGCTCAAGTAGGAGCGAACTTCTATCCATCTGCAACCATCAACAGAAATTCGAATGCTCTAGGCAGTAATTCTTGGAACTCTGCTGCTAATACAGTTCTTGGACAATCTTCTAATACGAATGTAGGGGTTGAAGCAACTATTGATGTTCAAACCAATACCATAACGGTTCATGTTGAAGCTTTTTATACAGCCGATAGTCCTGAGAGCACCAATAAACTAAATATTGCTTTACTACAAAACAATACTATCGGACCACAAACAGATTATGATAACGGAAATTCAACTGAATACAACCATATGCACAGGTTGGTCTGGTTAATAACTGGCCAATGGGGAGAGATCATTAATACTACGACGGAAGGTACCTTTATTGATGAAACCTATACCTACGACATTCCAGATTTTTATAATAATGTTCCTGTAAAAATTGAAGATTTGGAAGTGGTTGCTTTTATCACTGAAACCCAAAAAGATATTCCAAGTGGAAACGGTACTTTTCCTATCTACTTTAATTTTGCAGATGAAAATAATGCGCGTCCTACCTCAATTGAAACAATCTTGCCGCAGTGTGGTTTTGATATCACTCCTAGGGTTACCATACAAAACTTCGGAGAAAATGACCTCACAGAAGTTGAAATTACTTATTCTGTAAATGGAGGAGCATCCCAAAATTATACTTGGACCGGATTATTACTTTCACTCCAAAGTGAAACTATTGAGTTACCTGCAATATCGTATGAAGTTCAAGATGTCAATACCGTTGAAATTTCATTTTCGGATGATGATGATAATTCAGACAATCAGATTTCTAAAAACTTTAATATTGCTAACGAGCATACCTCTACGATAAATATGATCTTAAATACGGATAACGGAGGATCACAGTGTACTTGGGAAGTGATGAATTCAAGTGGCGAAACATTGTATAGCGGTGGCCCATACGGTAATGGTGAAAGTGTTATTGATCAATTCGAATTACCCAACGATTGTTACAGATTTAGAGTTTTTGATACTGCAGGAAACGGTGGTGGATCTATCGTATTGTACGATAGCAACAATGATGTTGTATATAATACTCCAGGAAACTACGGTGCCGGTGAAGAAGGTCATTTTAGAACAGTTGGAGAATTAGGAAATAACGATAATCTGCTAAGTAATGTTGTTATTTATCCTAATCCAGCAAAAAACAATCTAAACATTCAAAATGCTAAAAACGCATCGGTAAAGGTATTCGACCTGTTAGGAAGGATTGTTTTATTAGAAAATAATATTTCTCTAAATCAACAGTTAGACGTCTCTAAGCTTACAACTGGGACTTATCTGATAAAGATTATTAACGGTAATCAAATAAAAACAGATAAGTTTATCATTAACCGATAATCAACTATTTTTAATGAAATAAAATAGTTGAAATTTATTAAATTTTTTAATTTAAACATCGGTAAAATGCCTAAAAAAATAAAAGATTTATATAGACTATTGTTATAGCTAAAAACAATAACTAGTATGAGTGATCTTAATCACCCAAAAGAAATTGACAAACTTTATTATAACGAAGAAATCTCAATAAGTGAAGCTTTGAGACTATGGGATATTTGGGAAAAATCAACTGAAGAAGAAAAAAAGAAAAACGCTATTTACATTAAAATTTTAGAAAAAAAAGCAAAAAAAGCAGCAAAAACAAACAATAAAATAAGTGACTTATCTAAAAAAAAACCTTTAGCTAAAATTCTAAAAGTTAATAGGGAAACAAGTGGATGGATTACTTATTTAGGATGGGTAGTTTTAATAGGTGCTGCTTTTTATATAATGATAGCTTTATCATCATTTGCTTAAGATTTTGTTGAGCTATTTAAAACTACCACACTAACTTACTCAACCATACATAGTAGATTTACGTTAATCACTTATAAAATAATCACTAAACAAAACCATTCAGCTACACTAAAGGTTATTTTTTACTTGTCTTTTAAGCAATTAAACTTTTTTTAGTTGCTTTTTTATTTGTGTGATAATAGGATAAGTTTTAGATTCTTGCGTATTATTTAAGCACGACACACAATGCTATATTGATAGCATCAGACAGGATGAAGTTTTGCCCGTAACATTTATCAAATAAAAAAACTCCGAATCATTTCGGAGTTTTTTTATATTTAATTTTTCTTGAATTTTAGAGGTAAATGAACAACGCTTTTGGTCTCAAAAAAATCTTCCTCAAAATAATCTTTAAGAGGATAAATTGTCGCTGTTGTAAAATTTAACAATTCGTCCGTTAAATCACCTCCTTTTAAATATAAAATTCCATTTTTAAGCGCATGATTGTTTTTTTTTAAAACAGCGAAGTTCACCCATCGAACAAAGGTATCCATTTGCGCTACTGCCCTACTTACAACAAAATCATATCGCTCATTTAAAGATTCAACTCTGGCGTTGGTAATTGTTACATTTTGAAGCTTTAAACCAGCCGCAACTTCGTTTACAACTTTTATCTTTTTTGCAATACTATCCACTAAATGAAATTGAACTTCAGGAAATAAAATTGCGAGAGGTATTCCAGGGAAACCACCACCAGTTCCAACATCCAAAATCTTAGAACCTGGCATAAATTTTTGAATTTTTGCAATTCCTAGAGAATGTAAAACATGTCGAAGGTATAGTTCATCTATATCTTTTCGGGAAACCACATTAATTTTTAAATTCCAATCTTTATAGAGTTCTTTCAATTTTTCAAATTGCAAAATTTGTTGATCAGATAAATCGGGATAGTATTTAAGTAATAATTTCATGATAAAAGTATTTTGCAAAAGTACTTATCTTTGTTAAAAATAACCTAAAGAAATATTCGTTATCCACCAAAGAAATGTAAATTTGTAATTCTAATAAAAATCATAAATTTTGAGCTATAACCAAGTAAGTTTTTCTAGAACAGATCCTACAAAGTTTTTTAAAACATTAAACAAAAGAGTAAACCAATACTTTAAAGAAAAAAATATTGTAAAAACTGGTAATTGGAAATTATACACCAAAGCTATTATAATGTTTTCAATGTTTTTCGTTCCTTTAATACTCATACTAACAATAGACATGCCGCAATGGGCATTACTCTTATTAACCGTGATCATTGGAATAGGAATGGCAGGCGTTGGAATGAATGTAATGCACGATAGCAATCATGACTCATTTTCAAGTAAAAAATGGGTAAACAAATTAATGGGGAGTAGTATCTATATTTTAGCTGGCAATGTTTATAATTGGAAAGTACAACACAATGTTTTGCATCATACTTTTACAAATATCAAAGGTCAAGATGAGGATATAGATGCAGGAAGAATCATACGCTTTTCAAAACATTCAAAATGGTTTAATATTCATAAATTTCAAAAATATTATTCTTTTTTCTTGTATGGATTGTTAACGATTAACTGGGCCATTACAACAGATTTCAAACAGATGAATAATTACTTAAAACGCAAATTATCGTACGGTAAATTTCCAAATCCTATAACTGAGTGGACGAAACTTATTGTATCAAAAATAGTCTATTATGCCATTTGGATTGTGCTACCAATTTTAGTGTTGGATATAGCGTGGTGGAAAGTCTTTATTGGTTTTTTTGTAATGCATTACACAGCAGGTATCATTTTAAGCGTCGTTTTTCAACTGGCTCATGTGGTACCAAAAACCGATATGCCACTACCAGACAAAAACGGAAATATGAAGCACACTTGGGCTATGCATCAATTTTACACGACTGCAAACTTTGCACCAACAAATAAATTTATTTCCTGGTATACTGGAGGCTTAAATCATCAAGTAGAACATCATGTTTTTCCGCATATCTCTCATATTCATTATGGTAAAATTGCTAAAATTGTAAAAGAAACCGCATTGGAGTTTAACTTACCCTACAACGAATATAAAACCACTAGAAAAGCTATATTAGAGCACTTTAAACAACTAAAATCCTTGGGCGAAAAACCAGCTTTAACGATATAATTTTAAAATGAATCCAAACCTTTCTAAAAGAATCAATGCCATGGCAACCTCTGCCACATTAGCAATGGCGGCAAAAGCCAGAGAGTTAAGAGAAGAAGGAAAAGATATAATTGGTCTAAGTCTCGGTGAACCAGACTTTAACGTGCCTGAGTTTGTAAAAGATGCCGCTATAAAAGCTGTAAAAGATAACTACCATTCTTACACTCCAGTAGATGGTTACGGTGACTTGAAAAATGCTATTATCACAAAATTCAAACGTGATAATAATTTAAGTTATACCGCCCACCAAATAGTTGTTTCTACAGGAGCTAAACAATCACTCGCAAACTTAGCTATGGTTTTATTAAATGATGGCGATGAGGTACTATTACCAGCACCTTACTGGGTTAGTTACAGTGACATCAGCAAACTAGCTGGTGGGATTCCTGTTGAAATACCAACTTCAATAGAATCTGATTTTAAAATAACTCCTGAAAGTTTAAAAGCTTCCATTAGTTCAAAAACTAAAATGATGATATATAGTTCTCCGTGCAATCCAAGTGGTTCTGTATATACTAAAGAAGAATTAAGAGCATTGGCAGATGTTTTAATTGATTATCCCGAGATTATCGTAATTAGTGATGAAATATACGAACACATTAACTTTACAGGACAACATACCTCTATGGCTGTTTTTGAAGATATGTACAATCGAACTGTAGTAGTCAATGGTGTTTCGAAGGCATATTCTATGACTGGATGGAGAATTGGGTATATAGGAGCTCCAACCTGGATTGCAAGAGCCTGTAATAAAATGCAAGGTCAAATCACAAGCGGAGCAAATTGTATTGCACAACAAGCTACCATAACAGCTTTAGAAAGTTCTCCAGAAAAAATAAAATATATGATCGACGCTTTTAAAGAGCGAAGAAAATTAATACTAAACCTTATTGCAGAAATTCCTGGTTTTAAAACCAATACACCTCAGGGCGCATTCTATGTTTTTCCTGACATATCTTATTATTTTGGAAAAAATATAAAAGGAACTCCTATTAATACGGCCTCAGATTTCTCAATGTATCTACTAGAAAAAGCGAATGTTGCAACTGTAACAGGAGAAGCTTTTGGAAATCCTAATTGTATACGAATCTCTTATGCTGCCTCAGAAGAAGCTATCAGTGAGGCATGTAAAAGAATTAAGGAAGTTTTAATTTAAGTGGTATCATAAAGAAATCGTGTTATCTATTTCTCCAAAAATAAGGGGTTAGCAATATTAAAACTGTAAATATTTCTAATCTTCCAATTAACATTAATAAGGCAGACCACCATTTTGCGGCATTAGATAAGCTTGCATAATTGTATCCAGGCCCGAGCTCTCCGAGGGCAGGACCAACATTGCCAAGGCTCGATACAGCACCACCTAGTGCAGTTTGAAAATCTAATCCCAAAAGCGAAAAAACTAAAACACCAACAATAAATGACAATAAATATAAAATAAAAAAACCTAGAATATTAAATACTATTGGTTGACGAACCGCCTTTGTATTATATCTTACTGGCAAAATAGCTCTTGGATGGAGCGTCCTTCTAAATTCAGTCCATCCATTTTTTATCAATATAATATGTCTTACAATTTTAACTCCACCAGACGTTGATCCGGCTGATCCACCAAGAAACATTAATCCAAAAAAGAAAACAGTTAAAAAAGGAGTCCATAGCGTATAATCGGCACTAACAAAACCCGTCGTAGTAATGATAGCAATAATTTGAAAGGCACTATGTCTAAAACTACTTTCAAATTTACCCCACACCATCGGATGACTAAAAGATGAACGAGATATATCTGCTTGAAAATAGATCATTATTGAAGCCATAATAGTGAAAATCACAATTGAAAAAATATAAAATTTAAACTCTTCGTCCTTCAATATTTTACTAAATCTCGTTTTAAAGGCGAAATAACTTAAAACGAAGTTCGTCCCCGCCAAAAACATAAATAAAATAATAATATACTGAATCATTGGCTGATCGTTCCAAAAGGCAATGCTTGAATTCTTCGTAGAAAAACCTCCAGTACTTAATGTGCTCAAAGAGTGATTAACTGCATCGAATAAGCTCATTCCTGCAATTTTCAATAAAATTGTTTCTGCCAACGTATAACCCACATATATCAACCATAATCTTTTCGCAGTATCTGTAATTCTTGGATGTAATTTATCATTACTTGGGCCAGGAGCCTCAGCAGCAAAAAGTTCCATTCCTCCTATTCCCAATAAAGGAAGAATAGCTATTGCCAGAACAATAATACCCATACCCCCTATCCAATGAGTTATGCTTCTCCAAAACAAAACACCTTTTGGAATTATTTCGATATCATTTAAAATTGAAGCTCCTGTAGTGGTATATCCACTCATCGTTTCAAAAAATGCATCCGTAAAACTTGGAATAGAATCTGTAAAAAGGTAAGGAAGCGTACCTGCCAAAGACATGAAAATCCAGCCGAAAGCTACAATTACGTAGCCATCTCTTTTTTGAATTTCTTTTCGCCTATTTCGAGTTAGAAGCATCAGAATTAGGCCTAATAATAATGTTACTAAACCCGCCTCTAACATTTCTTTTTCAACTCCATCCTTATAGTAAAAACTAACGAGGGTTGCTAGGAGCATAAAACCACCATTTACCATAATAAGTAAACCCATCAGGTGGAAAATAATTTTAAAATTCAATTTAACCAATGAACTCATCAAACAAATAATTTTTCTACCTTCTTAATAGACTGAGGAAGACAACAAACGACCACTCTATCTCCTGCAATAATATTGAAATTGCCAAGTGCAATCATACCCTCACCATCTCTTATTATCCCTCCAATAATTGCAGATCGTGGAAAATCTATTTTCTTTATTAATTTATTACAAACTACTGAATTAGAAGTAACTAAAAACTCTAAGATTTCAGCGTTCATATTATTGAGTTTGGCCATTGCAACAATTTCTCCCTTTCTTATGTAACGAAAAATATTATTGGCAGCCAACAGCTTTTTATTGATCAATGTATCAATTCCTATAGAATGAGATAATTGAAAATAATCCATATTTTCTACCAATGCTATAGTCTTTTTGACACCTTTAGATTTAGCGACCAAACATGACATAATATTTGTTTCACTATTGCCAGTTACTGCAATAAATGCATCCATATCACAAATTTGCTCTTCATCAAGTAAATCAACATCTCTTCCATCACCTTGAATCACAAGACAATCGGGAATAGCGTCAGCTACTTCAAAAGCTTTATCCTTACTTTTTTCTACTAATTTTATATTGAAACCATGAGTACAAAGATCACGAGCTGTTTTTGACCCAATATTACTAGCACCTAAGATCATTACATTTTTAATTTCAATTCTAACTTTTCGTGCCAATTTATAAATTAAGTCGATTCCCTTTTGTGTAGTCGTAAAATAAACTTGATCCCCCTCTTTAAATTGAGTATCTCCTCTAGGTATCAGGGTATATTGAGTTGCATATCGCTGTATCGCGATTGGCATGTATTCTAAATTTGGATATAATTCAGCTACTTCTTGAACTGTTTTCCCGACAAATGCAGTAGTTCTTGAAAGAATAAGACCTATCATCAAAAGCGCTCCATCCTCAAACTCAATTGTGTCGTTAAATGCGCTTTGATTTAACAATAGTTCAATCTCCTTTGCCGCAAGAGATTCTGGAGAAATTAATTCGTCAATACCTATTTTCTCAAATCCAACTTCATCTTTATTATGAATAAATTCTGTATTTGAAATTCTAGCTATAGTATGTTTAACACCTAATTGCTTTGCTAAAACACAAGCTGTTATATTGGTAGTCTCACTAGAAGTGACACTAATAAACAAATCCGCATTATTCACCTGAGCTTCTTTTAAAACAGTAATAGAAGTTGCATTACCTCTTACCACTCGTATATCCAAATGGGTACTCGCATGTATTAAAGACTCTCTATTAACATCAATTAAGATAATATCCTGCGATTCGAAAGACAGAAGTTTGGCTAGGTGAAATCCTACTTCCCCAGATCCTGCAATAATTATTTTCATAGTAAACAAATGAGTATAAGAACTACAAATGTATAGAAATAAAATAAAACCAACTCTTTAGAAATCACAAATCTATTTTCGCTAAAACATATATACATATACTAAAAAATATGTAATTTTACAGCCGCTATGACACTAGACAAAAAAGTTACCCCATACAAAGACTCAGGTTTAAACAAAAAAGAACAAGTAGAGAAAATGTTTGATACCATTTCCGGAAATTACGATGACTTAAATCGCCTGATTTCTTTTGGTACTGACCTGAAGTGGAGGAAAAAAGTTTTAAAACATATCATTAATCACCAACCGGAAAGCATATTGGATATAGCTACCGGAACAGGGGATTTAGCTATTAAATTTGCAGAGAAAACTAAGGCCTCTAAGATTGTTGGGTTGGATTTATCGGAAGGAATGCTATCGGTTGCTAGAAAAAAAGTTAATGATACCGAATTAGAAAATAAAGTTGAATTTATCAAGGGTGATTCAGAAGCATTGCCATTTGATAAAAATAGTTTTAATGCAATAACGGTATCTTTTGGCATCAGAAACTTCGATAATTTAGAAAAAGGACTTTCAGAAATTTTCAGAGTTTTAAAACCCAATGGAGCTTTAATTATCCTCGAAACTTCTGTACCCACAAAATTTCCATTTAAACAAGGTTATCAGTTTCATTCAAAAATAATACTCCCAATTGTGGGAAAATTATTTTCAAAAGATAAAGTTGCCTACAGTTATTTGAGTAAAAGTGCGTCTGTTTTTCCTTTTGGCGATAGACTGAACAATATTTTACAAAATATTGGGTTTATAAATGTGGAAAATAAACCGCAAACTTTTGGCGTAGCTACAATTTATACAGCCACTAAATTACGATGAAGAAAACAGTTATTATTCTTGTAGTATTTCTTGTTACACAAACAGCAAACGCTCAGTTATTTGGTAAAGAAAGGATTCTGAATAGAGAAAATATTGATAAAAAAACGTTGTCCTGGGGCTATTATCTTGGTTTTAATAATTATGATTATTATTTTGACTACAAAGAACAAAATCAAGGCGACAACACCGATATATTAGTAACTGGAGAAGTTGGTTTTAATGTTGGTTTATTGGGAAACCTCCGTATTAGTAATTACTTTGACTTAAGACTAGAACCTGGTCTGAGCTTTACCAAAAGAAATGTTGTTTTTCCGGGATTTTCAGATCCAAAGGACAACCTAAGAGAAGTTAAAGCGACCTATATTCATATACCCTTACTTTTAAAGGTATCAACAAAAAGATTAAACAACATAAAACCTTTTTTAATTGGAGGTTTTTCCACATCTTTTAACCTGTCTAGTAACGAAAATAATCCTGAAGATAATGAAACTGGAAGATTTAGATCCACCACTAATAATTATAATTATGAGCTAGGATTTGGAATCGACATTTATCTTTATTACTTTAAATTTACTCCATCTATTCGTGGTGTTTTTGGTCTCAACGATCAATTAGTCAGAGACATAGACCCAAACAGCGGATGGACTAGAAACATTGAAAAAATGACTTCGCGAGGAGTGTTCATCAATTTTACTATTCAGTAAGTCTTCTAAATTCACTCAATAAAATTGCGGTTGCTGCTGCAACATTTAGACTTTCTGTTTGGGGGTTTCTACCAAATTGAGGAATTCCTATTTTATGAGTTGCTAAATTTATTATAGCGTCTGAAATTCCATTTGCCTCATTTCCAACTACTATGATTGCATTTTCTTCTAAACTTTCTTTATAAATATTTTTTCCTTCCATAGTTCCAGCATAGATAGGAAGATCAGATAACGTCAGATACTTTTTTACATCACAATAATTTATATGAACTCTTGATATGGACCCCATCGTAGCTTGTATAACTTTTGGATTATAACAATCCACGGTATCCAAGGAACAAATAATATTAGTTATGCTAAACCAATCAGATAAACGTATAATAGTTCCTAAATTGCCAGGATCCCTAATGGAATCTAAAACGAGGCTTAGTCCTCCTTTTTTTATTCTTTTTTGTTCTGGAATTTTAAAAATTGCTACCGAATTATTTGCGTTTTTCAAAAAACTAATTTTTGAAATTTCTTTCTTAGAAATTATTATGGGATTCACGTCTTTATAAAGCCCCTCCACTGTCACGTATATAGAGTGTACCTTATAATTAGCTGCCAATAACTCATTGATTAGCTTTGGTCCCTCTGCAACGAATAATTTCAATTTACTTCGGAACTTTTTTTGCTGTAAGCTTGTTATTAATTTAATTTGACTTTTGCTTATCAAAATAATGTATTTTTGAACATATTAAATAAAGGGATTTGACTCAAACTTTGACAAAAATATCATTATTTTTAGGATTAATTATATTAATTGTTTCCTGTAATGCTGTTAAACTAGTTCCTGACAATAAATATTTGCTAACCAAAAACACGATAATTGTTGATAGTGTTTCGAGTAAAGATTTTAAAACAAAAAAATTAATTTACCAGCAACCCAATAAAAAAGTTTTAGGTGTTCCATTAAGTCTTTATGTATATAACCTAGCGAAACCTCAACCAGATTCTACATTTCAAAATTGGCTTAAAGACAAACCCAATAGGGAACGAAAAATGAATAACATCTATTCAAAAAAACAAGTCGATAAGATGGCTTCTAGTTTTGTTGGTTTTAATAAATGGATTCAGAAAACTGGTGAAAAACCTACAATTATAAATCGAAAAAAATTAGAAACCAATATTCAATACATCAACAATTATTATTCAAGTTTTGGTTGGTTTAATACAGAAACCCGTTTTAAAATTGATACACTTAAAAACAAACGTGCGGCAATCACCTATTACATTGAAAGACATAACCCCTACAAAATTGGTGCTATTGAAAAAGAAATAAACTCTCCAATTGTGGATTCATTGTTTGAGAGTGCTCAAAATAAATCTTTTATTGCAAAAGGAAATCAGTATTCATCCAACGATTTAAATAGGGAGCGAGAGCGTATTTCCAGAAAATTTAGAAATTCAGGCTTGTTTTATTTTGACCCAAGTTATGTTGAATTTGAAGCAGATTCAGTTAACACCAATCATCAAGTAAATATAATTTATAAAATTCCTGATCGAAAAATCAGAAAAAATGATACTGTAAGTACCGAGCCATTTAAAATTCATAAAATTAGTGAAGTACAAATCGTAACAGATTATAATTATAAAAATAGAAATGAAACTATTTCTGATTCTACTAAATACAATGGATATCATCTTTATAGCTTTGATAAATTAAAGTATTTTCCAAAAGCAATAACGGATGCAATTGCCATCACTCCAGGTAAAATTTTCAAGGATTCTCAGCGAAGTTTAACTTACAATCAAATAAGCGATTTAAAAATATTTAAATATCCAAAAATATCGTACTCCGAAGACCCAAAAGACACGACAGGCACCAACCTCATAGCCAATGTATTACTAACGTCTCGCAAAAAATATTCTTTAGGTTTAGATTTTGATGCATTTACTTCTACAATTCAACAATTTGGTGTTGGTTTTAAAGCTTCATTTTCAATTAGAAATGTTTTTAAAAGAGCTGAAATACTTGAAATATCTGCAAAAGGAAGGATTGGGTCCTCCAAAGATGCTGGAAATAACAACAGTCGTTTTTTTAATAACTCAGATGTTGGGGCAGACATGAAACTCATATTTCCTAGAATTATTTTTCCTCTCAAAACAGAAAGATTCATTCCAAAATCAATGTCACCATCAACTTCAGCCACCGTTGGATTTACAAATCAAAACAACATTGGTTTAGACAGACAAAATATTAATTTAATTTACAACTATCAATGGAGGCCAAAGGCAAAAATAACCAACCATTTAGATCTGTTGAACGTTCAATTTGTAAGAAATCTAAATCCGGAAAATTATTATAACGTATATACCAGCTCTTATAATAGCCTTAATGATATAGCTGTAGAATCAGATTATGTGTTTAATGACACTGAAAATTCGCAACTCCAAATACCAGAGGAAACTACTGAGTTTTTGATGCAGTCCTTAGATCCGAACAATCCATTAAATCTAAATTTAGAGGAACAAGAAGAAGTTCTGAGTATTTTAGAAAGACAAAAAAGACTCACAGAAAATAACTTAATCCTCGCAATGAACTTTTCTTGGACAAAGGATACTCGAGAAAATATTAAAGACAATTCTTTTTATAGGGTTCGATGGAAAGTTGAATCCGCTGGATTAATTCTAAACGAATTTGCAAAAGCTGTAGATGCACCTAAAGATACATTAGGGAGTTACTTAATTAATGATGTTGCATATTCGCAATACATAAAAGCAGAGGTCGAATATATCAAACATTGGGATTTAAATTATCAAAACAAATTTGCGTTTAGAAGTTTTGTAGGGATCGCAGTTCCTTACGGAAATAGTGAAAGTATTCCTTTTACTAGGAGTTACTTTGCTGGAGGGGGTAATGATAACAGAGGTTGGCAAGCTTATGAATTAGGGCCTGGCAGTAGTGGTGGAGTTTTAGATTTTAATGAAGCGAATTTTAAAATAACCTTAAATAATGAATATCGTTTCAAATTATTTGGTGCTTTCAATGGAGCATTATTTATAGATGCTGGAAATATTTGGAATACTCTTGATAATATTACCGAACCCGAAGAAACATTTACCAGTTTAAAAGATCTTCAAGATATCGCTATTTCGTCTGGTTTTGGTTTACGTTACGATTTTGGATTTTTTGTTTTTAGATTGGATATTGGTTTTAAAACTTATGACCCAACATACTCAAAAGAAAAAAGATGGTTTACAGATTATAATTTTGGGAATGCTGTTTACAACATAGGAATCAACTATCCATTTTAAACCATTATATTTTATTATTTTTGTAATCTAACAACAAAACTATGAGTCATTCAATTAAACCGGGTGTTGCAACCGGAAAAGAAGTTCAAAAAATACATCAATACGCTAAAAATCAAGGATTTGCTCTACCTGCAGTTAATGTAATTGGCACCAACAGTATTAACGCTGTTTTAGAAACTGCTGCTGAGTTAAATGCTCCCGTTATTATCCAATTTTCAAATGGAGGAGCCCATTTTAATGCCGGAAAAGGGCTCTCAAACGAACATCAGAAAGCTGCAATTGCTGGTGGTATAGCAGGAGCAAAACATGTTCATGAAATGGCAAAAGCATACGGAGCGACTGTCATTTTGCACACCGATCATTGTGCGAAAAAATTATTGCCCTGGATAGATGGATTATTAGATGCTGGCGAAAAATACTTCAAGGAAACTGGGGCACCACTTTACAGTTCTCATATGATTGATCTATCAGAGGAACCTATCGAAGAAAATATTGAAATCTGTAAAAAGTATTTAGAGAGAATGTCAAAAATAGGGATGACTTTAGAAATTGAATTAGGTATAACTGGTGGAGAAGAAGACGGGGTTGATAATAGTGATGTGGATTCTTCAAAACTTTATACACAACCAGAAGAAGTTGCTTATGCTTACGAAGAACTTTCTAAAATAAGCAATCAGTTTACTATCGCGGCTGCTTTTGGTAATGTTCATGGGGTTTATAAACCTGGTAATGTAGAATTAACTCCTATAATTCTAAAAAATTCACAGGAGTTTGTTCAAAAAAAATACGAAACTATACCTAACCCGATCGATTTTGTATTCCATGGAGGTAGTGGTTCTACCTTAGATGAAATTAGAGAAGCTATTGGATATGGGGTGATTAAGATGAATATCGATACGGATCTGCAGTTCGCTTTCTGTGAAGGAATTAGAGATTACATGACTCAAAATATTGATTATTTAAAAACACAAATCGGAAACCCTAATGGACAAGATTTACCCAATAAAAAATACTATGATCCAAGAAAATGGCTCCGTGAGGGTGAAGCTACTTTTAAGACAAGGTTAAAACAAGCTTTTGAAGATCTAAACAACGTAAATACTTTATAATTCATTTTACTACACCTAAAACGAAAGTTGCAATATTGCAATTCTAAAAATGTAAAACCTTACAAACTATGAGTTGGTTTAAAAGAACAAAAAAAGGAATTCAAACTCCTACAGAACAAAAAAAAGATGTCCCCAAAGGACTCTGGTATAAATCACCTACCGGGAAGATTGTTGATACCGAACAACTAGAGAAAAATTATTATGTAAGCCCAGAAGATGGTTACCACGTAAGAATAGGAAGTAACGAATATTTTGAAATATTATTTGATGATCACTACAAAGAATTAAATTCAAAACTTACCTCTAAAGATCCCTTAAAATTTAAGGACACAAAAAAATACACCGATCGATTAAAACAAGCCAAAGAAAAAACCAATCTTAACGATGCCGTAAGAACCGCTGTCGGAAAATCTATGGGAGAAGATATTGTTATTGCTTGTATGGATTTTAGTTTTATAGGAGGATCTATGGGAAGTGTTGTTGGAGAAAAAATTGCCAGAGCTGCTGGTTATGCCCTTAATAAGAAACTACCCTTTATGATCATTTCAAAAAGTGGAGGTGCAAGAATGATGGAGGCAGCATTGTCTTTAATGCAATTAGCGAAAACATCAGCTAAATTAGCCCAATTAGCTGAAGCAAAGATTCCCTATATCTCATTATGTACAGATCCAACCACTGGAGGTACGACCGCATCGTTCGCTATGTTGGGAGATATTAATATAAGTGAGCCTGGGGCATTGGTTGCTTTTGCTGGTCCTCGTGTGGTAAGAGATACCACTGGAAAAGAATTACCAGAAGGTTTTCAAACTGCTGAATTTCTTCAGGAACATGGATTTTTAGATTTTATATCGCATCGAAAGGATTTAAAATCAAAGATTAATCTTTATATAGATTTGATATTGAATAGACCACTTAGAGAAAAAACTGCTTAAAAAAAACAATTATTACATATTAATTAATAAGAAAAACAATATATTTGCCGCCTGATTATCAAAGCGGTAATCTGTACATAAAAATCATTTAAAATAATATTGGCATGTATTTATCACCTGAAGAAAAAGGAAAAATTTTCAAAAAACACGGCAAATCTAATAAAGATACTGGATCTGCTGAAGGACAAATCGCATTATTTACCTACAGAATTGACCATTTAACTAAACACTTAAAACAAAATCATAAAGATTTTAATACAGAGCGTTCCCTGGTAAAACTAGTAGGTAAAAGAAGATCTCTTTTAAACTATCTTATGAAAAAAGATATTTTGAGATACCGTGCAATTGTGAAAGATTTAAATTTACGTAAGTAATATATGGGAGCTTTGTGCTCCCTTTTTATTTTCTGATGATTTATTCATTAGAATTTACTTTTTTTTTAAAAAAACTCATAGAGTTTAAACAGAAAAGCTATAGCAAGTTTTTCATTGGTCAACTACACACAACACAACAACTGTATTCGTAAAATCGAATATTGACCATTGTTAACTGCTCTACTAAAGTAGAGCACAATTAAAAATTATGATTCCAAAAACATTTAGAGAGGTCATTGACCTCGGTGATGGTAGAGAAATATCTATCGAAACCGGAAAATTAGCAAAACAAGCGCATGGTAGCGTCGTAGTACAATCAGGAAAGTGCATGATGTTATGTACCGTTGTATCTAATTACAAACAAAGTCCTGTAGACTTTTTACCATTAACGGTAGATTACAGAGAAAAATTTGCAGCGGCTGGTCGTTATCCAGGCGGATTCTTTAAAAGAGAAGCAAGGCCTAGTGATGGTGAAGTATTAACGATGCGTTTAGTAGATCGTGTTTTACGTCCATTATTTCCAAAAGACTATCATTCAGAAGTACAAGTAATGATTCAATTAATGTCTCATGACGAGAACGTAATGCCAGATGCAATGGCAGGTTTAGCAGCATCAGCAGCTATTCAATTATCCGATTTCCCTTTTGAATGTGCGATCTCTGAAGCAAGAGTGGGACGTGTAAATGGTGAATTCGTTATTAATCCAACCAGAGCTCAACTGGCAGAATCTGATATCGATATGATGATCGGTGCATCCGCTGATTCTGTAATGATGGTAGAAGGTGAAATGGATGAAATTTCTGAGGAAGAAATGGCTGACGCTATTAAGTTTGCTCACGAAGCCATTAAAGTACAATGTGCAGCTCAAGTACGTTTGGCTGAAGCATTCGGAAAAAAAGAAGTGCGCGAGTACGAAGGAGAACGAGAAGACGTTGACCTAGAGAAAAAAGTATACGATATGGCTTACGATAAAGTTTATGCCATTGCAAAAGCAGGTTCTTCTAAAAAGGAGCGTGGTATGGCTTTCTCTGAAATTAAAGAAGAGATTAAAGCAACTTTTTCAGAAGAAGAGTTGGAGGATTTTGGCGATTTAGTATCAAAATATTATTCAAAAGCTGAAAAAGCTGCTATCAGAAACCTAACCTTAAATGAAGGTTTACGATTAGATGGGCGTAAAACAGACGAAATAAGACCTATCTGGTGTGAAGTTGATTACTTACCCTCAACGCATGGCTCTTCTGTCTTTACTCGTGGTGAAACACAAGCGCTTGCAACAGTTACTTTAGGAACTTCTAGAGATGCTAACAAAATAGATATGCCGTCTTTTGAAGGCGAAGAAAATTTCTACTTACATTATAATTTCCCTCCTTTTTGTACAGGGGAAGCTAGACCCTTAAGAGGTACTTCTAGAAGGGAAGTAGGACATGGTAATTTAGCTCAGCGTGGTTTAAAAGGAATGATCCCTGAGGATTGTCCATATACAGTTCGAGTGGTGTCTGAAGTTTTAGAATCAAACGGTTCTTCTTCTATGGCAACTGTTTGTGCAGGTACTATGGCACTTATGGACGCAGGAGTACAAATGACAAGACCTGTTTCTGGTATAGCTATGGGATTAATATCAGATGCTGATTCAGGGAAGTATGCTGTATTATCCGATATATTAGGTGATGAAGATCACTTAGGAGATATGGATTTTAAAGTAACAGGTACTTCTGAAGGTATTACGGCTTGTCAAATGGATATCAAAGTAAAAGGATTGTCTTATGAAATTTTAGTGAATGCGCTACAACAAGCACGTGACGGTCGTTTACATATATTGAGCAAATTGACAGATACAATTGCTGCTCCAGCTGAAAGCGTAAAAGAACATGCGCCAACAATGGTGACTCGAAGAATTCCTAACGAATTTATCGGTGCTTTAATTGGTCCCGGTGGTAAAGTAATTCAAGAGATGCAGAAAGAAACTGAAACGACCATTGTCATCAACGAAGATCCTGTAACGGAAGAAGGTATTGTTGAGATTTTAGGAGTGGGTAGTACTGGAATTGATGCTGTTATGGCAAAAATAGATTCCTTATTGTTCAAACCTGAAGTGGGAAGTGTTTATGAGGTTAAAGTAATCAAAATGCTTGATTTTGGAGCTGTTGTCGAATACATGGAAGCTCCAGGAAACGAAGTATTATTACATGTTTCTGAATTGGCTTGGGAACGTACTGAAAACGTTTCTGATGTCGTTAACATGGGTGACGTTTTTGATGTTAAATATTTTGGTGTTGACAAACGAACCCGAAAAGAGAAAGTTTCTCGTAAAGCAATTTTACCAAAACCTGAGGGATTCGTAGAACGTCCTCCTCGCGATCGCAATGATAGAGGTAGAGACAATCGAAATAGAGATAATAGAAACAGAGGTAACAATCGAAACAGAGATTAAAACCTATATGACTAGACTTTAAAAACCTCCTATATGGAGGTTTTTTTACAGGGTCATTTTAAAATAAATAAGAAAAAAGACAACCTTTTGTAACTTTTCGCATCTCAATTACGTATAATACAATAGGCAATAAAAAACACATCAAATGAGACAACTAAAAATTACCAAGCAGGTTACCAATCGTGAAACCGCTTCCTTAGACAAATACTTACAAGAAATTGGAAAAGTCGATTTAATTACTGCAGACGAAGAAGTGGAATTAGCACAGCGTATTAAGGCAGGAGATCAAATTGCTTTAGAGAAGCTGACGAAAGCCAATTTACGATTTGTTGTTTCAGTAGCTAAACAATACCAAAATCAAGGTTTGACTCTACCAGATTTAATAAATGAAGGTAATTTAGGACTTATTAAAGCAGCGCAACGTTTTGATGAAACACGTGGTTTTAAATTTATTTCTTACGCCGTTTGGTGGATTCGTCAGTCTATTCTTCAAGCATTAGCAGAGCAATCTCGTATTGTTCGACTTCCTTTAAACAAAATTGGAAGTATCAATAAAATAAATAAAATGTTTGCTTACTTAGAGCAAGCCCATGAGCGTCCTCCTTCTGCAGAAGAAATAGCAAAAGAGTTGGATATGACTATAACCGACGTTAAAGAATCTATGAAAAATTCTGGACGACACGTATCAATGGATGCTCCCTTAGTAGAAGGAGAAGACTCAAATTTGTATGATGTGTTACGAAGTGGAGAATCTCCTAACCCAGACCGAAGTCTTCTTCATGAATCATTGAGAACTGAAATTGAAAGAGCTTTAGAAACCTTAACACCCCGAGAAGCTGACGTTGTTCGACTGTATTTTGGATTGGGAGACCAACATCCAATGACACTTGAAGAAATTGGTGAAACATTTGATCTTACGCGTGAACGAGTAAGACAAATTAAAGAAAAAGCGATCAGAAGATTAAAACATACCACAAGATCTAAAATATTGAAAACCTATTTAGGTTAATAAATTACTAAAAATAGTCTATCAACCCCCTTACATAAAATCTTTGAGTGATACTATGAGCAAGACACGAATTGCCCCATCAATTTTAGCAGCAGATTTTGGAAATTTACAAAGAGATGTGGAGATGGTAAACCATAGTGAGGCCGATTGGTTTCATTTGGATATAATGGATGGTGTTTTTGTTCCAAATATTTCCTATGGAATGCCTATTGTTAAAAGCATAGCAAAGCATGCAACAAAGACTTTAGATGCGCATTTAATGATTATAGATCCCGATCGTTACATAAAAACTTTTGCAGATTTAGGAATGGATTATTTAACGGTGCATTTTGAAGCTTGTAACCATTTACATAGAACAATTCAAGCTATTAAAAATGAAGGAATGAAAGCCGGAGTGGCATTAAACCCTCATACCAATGTTATGCAATTAGAAGACACTATTCAAGATATTGATTTAGCCCTAGTTATGAGTGTAAACCCGGGTTTTGGAGGACAAAGTTTTATTGAAAACACCTATTCCAAAGTAGAAAAATTAAAAGAAATGATTCTTAGAAAAAATTCTTCTGCAATGATTGAAGTAGACGGTGGAGTGACTGATAAAAATGCAAAAAAACTTGTTGAAGCTGGAGCAGATGTATTGGTGGCAGGAAGCTATGTTTTTAAGTCACCGAACCCTGATAGTACCATTAAAGATTTGAAAAATCTTTTAAAATAACTAGTTTTTTATTGTTGTTAATCAACAATAAATGGCCTCGTAGTTCAACTGAATAGAATATCAGATTTCGGCTCTGAGGGTTACAGGTTTGAATCCTGTCGAGGTCACTAAATTGGAGAATTAATTCACAGGAATTGGTTCTCCATTTTTTATGTTTGAGATTCCCGACGGTAAAATGAGAATTGAACTAAAAACAAACTGTATATTAATTAGAAAGGATTCTTTTTACAATCCCTGAAATAGTTTTACCATCAGCTTTTCCAGCTAACTTACCATTAACGATTCCCATCACCTTCCCCATATCTTTCATCGAATTGGCTCCAGCCTGAGCGATGACTTCAACAATTACTTTTTCTACCGCTTCCTCCGTCATTTGTTTTGGTAAAAATGTTGAAATAATAGCAGCTTGATCTAATTCAGGTTGTGCTAGGTCTTCCCTATTTTGCGACGAAAATATTGCAGCGCTCTCTTTACGTTGTTTAACTAATTTCTGCAATAGCTTATTTTCATCTGTTTCTGAAAACTCGCCAGTGGCATTACCACTTGTTTTTGCTAATATCAACTCTGACTTGACTGCACGTAATGCTGCTAAAGCAGATTGATCTTTATTTTTCATTGCAATTTTCATTGCCTCCATAATGTTGTTTTCTAGGCTCATCGTAAAATATTTGGAGTCAAAGGTAATTAATTTGAATAAAAAAAACCTGAGAAAAAATGACATCTCAGGCTTTTTACCAAACATTTACTTGGCATCAATCTACGTTATCGTGTAGAAAAGAATTATTAGTTCTTAAATCTATATCATTATCCTCATCGGTGTTTAACGAGGTCCTAGATATATTTACTTCTTGATTTGACATTTCTTCTAACTCGATCCCCATTCTCTTATAGGCAGGTTGTTTCTCGATTTCATCTATATGAGAAGGTTTTTTATTAAACTTATAATTAAATTCCTTCATTTGTCGCTTTCTAATTTCAGTGCGCTCAGTTAACAGCTTGGAAATAGGCATATTTAGCGGATCTTCAGGCTCATTTTTAGACTCTTCAACTTTTTCAGGAGTCTCGATAATTCTAGTTTCAAAGGTAATTTCTTCGTCACTTAATTCATCCTCTAATTCCTCAGGCATGGCCTCATTTAAATGATCTTCCATTTCTTGATAGTTATCTAAACTATACGTAATTGTTTTCTCCTTTGTTACCTCAGTAATTGGTGCGACTTCTACGTGTTCATTCACCTTAATTTCATCGATACGAGAAGTAGCTGGTTCTAATTTGTTTGCGATTGTTGAAGAAGGTATATCTTTATTAACAAGCGCTTCATTTGTATTATTTACTTCTAAATCAAACATTAAAATTTGATCTTCAGCGGATTCAGATTCTAGCTGTACTCCTTTAGAATCTTCATCAACTTCTGAGATCGTCTTTGAATCAACAATTTCAAAATCTTCAACATCTATTTCATTAACATTCACCTCTTGAAATCCTGCAGAGGGCTGAACGTCAATCTCTTCATAAATCACATCTAGGGCTTTAATTAAATTAGTAGTTTCTACGTAATCCTCGAACGGAATGGATTTAGTTTGATGAATCTGCTCTTGATCTACTTCCTCATCAAAGAGTGAGTGTCTAATAATAGGTAATTCATCATTCGTTTCAATATTAGGTTCCGCAAGTGTTTCGTTGACATTGAAAGAAGGAAGGGTATCATCATCGTTAGATATCAAAACCTGTTCCGCTTTTTGTTCATCTTCAAGAATATGGATTACCTTTTTTGATTCCGTATTTACAATATCATTTTGTTGCTCAACATTAAAACCAGTTGCTATTACCGTAATCGACACAGCATCTTCTAAAGATTCATCATCTCCAACACCCATGATGATATTGGCACCGTTACCTGCTTCATTTTGAATAAAGTCACTGATTTCACCAATTTCATCAATGGTAATTTCTTCAACTCCCGATACGATTAATAATAAAACATTGGTCGCGCCTTTTATTTTATTATCATTCAACAATGGAGAATCCAACGCTTTAGCTATGGCTTCAGACGCTCGATTTGTTCCACTAGCAGTAGCAGATCCCATAATTGCAGTTCCGCTATTAGACAGAACTGTTTTAGCATCACGTAAATCTATATTTTGTGTGTAGTGATGGGTTATAACTTCAGCAATACCCCTTGCTGCAGTTGCTAAAACCTCATCGGCTTTAGAAAAACCCGCTTTGAAACCAAGATTACCATAAACATCACGTAATTTATTATTATTGATCACAATAAGAGAATCGACATTTTCTCTTAATCTTTCAACTCCAATATTCGCTTGCTGATTTCTCATTTTTCCTTCAAACTCGAAAGGTATGGTAACAATACCTACAGTGAGAATATTTAAATCTTTAGCCATTTTTGCAATAATAGGAGCTGCACCAGTACCAGTACCACCTCCCATACCAGCGGTAATAAATAACATTTTAGTGTTGGTGGTTAGCATGGATTTAATATCTTCCATACTCTCAACAGCAGATTGCTCCCCTATTTCAGGATTTGCTCCCGCTCCTAAACCTTCTGTTAAGGTAACTCCTAGTTGAATTTTATTGGGAACAGGACTGCTTTCTAAAGCTTGCGAATCGGTATTGCATATAACAAAGTCTACACCGTTTATACCTTGGCTAAACATATGATTAATTGCATTGCTTCCACCACCTCCAACTCCAATAACTTTTATAACATTGGATTGGTTTTTTGGCATGTCGAATTGAAAGTTTTCCATTTTACTCATTTATTTAATTTTTGTGGGATTAATGGTTTCATTTATTGTGATGTTTTATTCTGCATTGTCTAAAAAGTCTTTTAGGTTTTCTACCCATTTATCAAAAAAGCCTTTCTTTTTCTCTTTTTCTATTTCTTCACCCTCTGGTTCAGCTATGGATAACGGATCCTGTGGTTCAGTTTCACCTGAAAGGTCTTTTGTTTCGTCTACTTTGGTGTTTTCCAATCCATTCAGAACTAGCCCGACAGCAGTTGCATACATTGGGCTTGTTACTTCACTATCACTATCACCTGCCATATGTTCATTTGGATATCCTACTCTAGTATCCATTCCTGTAATATATTCAACTAGTTGCTTTAGATGTTTTAATTGAGATCCTCCTCCAGTTAAAACAATACCAGCAATAAGTTTAGTCTTTTGATCTTCGTGTCCATAATTTTTTATTTCTAAATAAACTTGCTCTATAATTTCTATGACACGGGCATGTATTATTTTTGATAGATTTTTTAATGTTATTTCTTTGGGTTCTCTGCCGCGTAATCCAGGAATAGAAACTATTTCATTATCCTTATTTTCTCCAGGCCAAGCTGATCCAAATTTTATTTTTAATAATTCTGCTTGTTTTTCAATGATTGAACATCCTTCTTTAATGTCTTCTGTAATAACATTTCCACCAAATGGTATAACTGCTGTATGACGAATGATTCCATCCTTAAATATGGCTAAATCTGTGGTACCTCCTCCAATATCAATTAGCGCAACTCCTGCTTCTTTTTCTTCAATTCCTAATACTGCGTTAGAGGAAGCCAATGGTTCTAATGTAATTCCTGATAATGATAAGCCGGCACTTTTTATACATCTTCCAATATTTCGTATCGAGGAGACCTGTCCAACTACTACGTGAAAATTAGCCTCTAATCGTCCTCCATACATACCAATTGGTTCGGTAATTTCACTTTGCCCATCTACTTTGAAATCTTGAGGAAGAACATGAATAATTTCTTCCCCAGGAAGCATTACGAGTTTATGAACTTGATTGCATAGATTTTCGATATCTTGGTCATCAATAACGGTATCACTATCTTTTCTGGTTATATAATCACTGTGTTTTAAACTTCGTATATGCTGCCCAGCAATACCTACTATAACATCACTAATTTTCATTCCTGAAGAGGTCTCAGCATCAAGAACTGCCTGTTGTATAGATTGTATCGTTTGTGTAATATTATTTACTACACCTCTGTGAACTCCTAAACTTTTAGATTTACCTAATCCTAATATTTCAAGTTTTCCGTATTCATTATACCTTCCAATCATAGCAACAATCTTGGTAGTACCAATATCTAATCCTACTGCTATTTTATTATGCTCCATTTGTTTCCCTTTTAGTTGCTACAACTTGATTTTTAAATTTTAGATTAATCAAACTGTAATTCTCAAGTAAACTATCTCTTTTTAATATTTTATAGAATGCTTTAAATTTCTGAAATTTATTTTCTATTTTAACTGGTGGTCCGAATAGCACTTTAAACCGATTCTTTCTGACACTAAAAACTACGTCATTTTCGTTTACGATGTCCATACCAACAATTAATTCTTTAAAAAAGTCATCATTTTCGATTTCTTTTATTAGTACTGATATTCCAGCATATTGATGTTCCGAAATACCAGTCACAATAGGAACTCTAGCTGAATACTCTGCCGATAAAGGCATTTTTTCTCCATCTTCATCTAAATAAAAATCAGGTTCATTTTTAACTCTAGCAACTGGTTTTCTTTGCGTTACATTTACACCCAAAATTCCATCAATTGTTATATAAACCTCAGCATTCTTTATCATTGGATTTTCCAACAATATACTTTCCATCTTATTCAAAACTAAAGTATCTTTATCTATACTCGTAACACTATCTATATTTTGTATTAACAATTTATTAACTGTTTTTTGAGAAATAAACAATCGGTCTTCATCTTCAAATTCAATGGTCATTTCTGAAATATTCCTAGCATTATTTCGTTGGTTACTGAAGCTAAAGACAAACACGACCAAACCCAAAATCAGAATAAACTTTATAACTCCCCAATTAATTTTCATGATCTAATTTTTTTGCTACAATGGCTACTTCTGCACCAATATCTCCAGCTCCTACCATTAATTTTACTATACAATCTGAGTCTTTTAACAAAGTTGAAAGCTGACTCTTTTGCGCCAAAGCTTTACCATCACTATCGATCATTTTTAACAACCAACTTGAAGTTATTCCCTCAATAGGTTTTTCTCTTGCTGGATAAATATCTAATAATATTATTTCATCAAAAGCTGACAAGCTTCTTGCAAACTCAACACCAAAATCTCTAGTTCTCGAAAATAAATGTGGTTGAAAAACAATCTGTTTTTTTGTATCCGGATACATTTCTGTAACTGCCTGATGTAAAGCATCTATTTCGGTTGGGTGGTGTGCATAATCATCAATTAAAATCAGATTATTTGTTTTAATTTTATAGGAAAACCTTCTTTTAACTCCCCTAAAAGTTTTTAAAGCTTTGGGCAGGCAATCGGTTGGAACACCAACTAAAATTGCCATACCCAAAGCGGTAACAGCATTAAACATATTGTGTCTTCCTGGCAAATTAAATTGTAAATTTTTAATTTCTTCAGTAGGTGTTTTCAAGTCAAATACATAACTTCCATTGTTAACTCTAATATTTTTAGCTTGATAATCTGCAGCATCTCCAGTCGATACTGAATGCCCCTCTAAAGGAAGTCCTTTCTTAAATAATAAATTATTGGGATTAGATACTAATGCCGAAAATTCTATAAAGGTTTTTTCTAATTTATTTTCAGACTTATAAATATCCAAATGATCAGCATCCATAGAAGTAATACACGCAATGTCAGGGTTCAGGTAAAGAAAAGATCGATCAAATTCATCCGCTTCTATCACTACTATTTCGTCTCCTTTATAAATTAAGTTTGAGTTGTAATTTTCTGAAATGCCACCTAAGAAGGCTGTCATGGGCATATTACAGTAAGCTAATAAATGACTTAAAATAGCAGAAGTTGTTGTTTTTCCGTGTGTTCCAGCAACCGCTAAACAAAAACTGTTTTTGGATAGTTCACCTAGTACTTCTGCTCTCTTAAAAATCAGATAATCTTCGGATTTAAACCATGAAAGAAGCTGGTTATTTTCTGGAACAGCAGGGGTACGAATTATCAATGATTTATCTTTGCGTTTAACCTCCTCGGGTATTTTATAAATTTCCTCATCAAACTGAATAGAAATTCCCTCCCTAATCAACGTTTTTGTCAAATTTGTAGGGGTTTTATCATAACCAAAAACTTGTTTTCCTCTTAAATGAAAATACCTCGCCAGAGCACTCATACCAATACCGCCAATACCTATAAAATAAAAACTTTCTATGTTTTCGATATTTCTCATTCTAAAAAACTGTCTTTTTTAATAATTTTTCAATCTCCTCCACGATATCTTTTGTAGCGTTTGGCTTAGCTAATGATTTAATGTTTTTTGACAATTCTGATTGTAAATTTTCAGAATTAATCAATTGATTAAATTGTTTTTTAAATTGTTTTTCTAAATCTTCCTCCTTGATAAGAATTGCTGCATTTTTAGCGCTTATAGATGTTGCATTTTTAGTTTGATGATCTTCCGAAACATTAGGAGAGGGAATAAATATAACGGGTTTGCCAACTAAACATAATTCAGACACTGATAAAGCGCCTGCCCTCGATATAATATAGTCTGATGCAGCGTACGCTAAATCCATTCTATTTAAAAAAGAATGAACCTGAACAAAATCATTCTTGATTCCCCTGTAAATCTCATAATAATAACTACCGCATTGCCACAGAATTTGCACATCTAATTTTAGAAAATAATTTAAGTGATTGCTTATTAAGCGATTGATTCTTTGGGCACCAAGACTACCGCCTAAAATTAATACTGTTTTTTTTGTGCTGTCTAGATTAAAATGTGAAATAGCCTGTTCTTTTTTGTCACTTATATCTATTAAATCTTGACGAACTGGATTTCCTGTAAAGCATAATTTATCAGCAGGAAAATAACGTTCCATCTGTTCATATGCAACGCAAATTTTTTTGACGTTCTTACTTAACCATTTATTGGTTAATCCTGCATAAGAATTTTGTTCTTGAATAACACAAGGAATTCCTTTGCTGGATGCTATTTTTAAAAGTGGTGCACTTGCATAACCTCCAGTTCCAATTGCTAGATCAGGTTTAAATGATTTTACTATTTTTTTAGATTCCCATAAGCTAGAGATTAACTTAAAAGGGAATAATAGGTTGTCTAGAGAAAAACTTCTTTGCAAACCAGAAATCCAAAGACCTTTTATTTGATAACCAGATTGAGGGATTTTTTCCATTTCCATTCGGTCGTTAGCACCAACAAATAAAAACTTCGCATCTGGATAACGTAACTTTAATTCGTTTGCAATAGCAACAGCTGGATAGATATGTCCTCCAGTTCCTCCTCCTGATATGATAAAATTATAGGGTCTCACTTAAAATATCTAAGGGGTTTTCATATGTTTCAGTTTTTATAACTTCTCTTTTTGCGCTTATACTCAAAACGATACCAATGGCTAAACAGGTCATCCAGATAGAGGACCCACCACTACTTATCAAGGGTAAGGTTTGACCTGTAACTGGAAATATTTCAACAGCTACTGCCATATTAATTAACGCAACAAATACGATTGGAAGTCCAACACCAACAACTAATAATTTACCAAAAACAGTGGTGGCTTTATGCGCTACAATAACGAATCGAAATAGCAATAACATATATAGTGACATTAGAGTAAAAGAGCCCACTAAACCAAATTCTTCGACAATTACAGCATAAATAAAATCTGAGGAAGATTGCGGTAAAAAGTTTTTTTGGATGCTTTTACCTGGTCCCAATCCAGTAATCCCTCCTGAAGCAATAGCTATTTTCGCTTTTTCTATTTGATAATCAGCCTCTGTTTTTTCTCCATCAACAAAATTATCTATTCTACTCATCCAAGTATCTACCCTGTTCGGAAATAAATCTGGAAATGCTTTTGCTGACACAACAAAAAAAGCTAAAAACATAAAACTTGTAAATAGAATTATTAGAAGATATTTTATAGGATAGCCACCAATAAAAACCAATACAATCAACATAGAAAATATAATTGCGGCAGTCGAAAAATTTGCTGGTAGTATTAAAGCTAACACTAAAAAAACAGGAGTCCAAAGAGGTAATATAGTTTCTTTAAATGTTACCGTACTGTCTTTAATTTTTGATAAATATCTAGCTACATACGTCAATAAAACCACCGATGCTAACGTTGAGCTTTGAAAGGTTACACCAACAACAGGAATCCGAATCCATCTACTTGCATTTGCTCCCTCTATCGTAGTTCCTTGTATCATCGTCACTATTAATAAAATAATGACCATGGGTAATGCAATAACTGACAAGCCTTTAAAATAATTATAGGGGACTTTATGAACTCCGTATAAAATCACAAATCCAAGAATTAAATGAGTAAGATGTTTTAATAAAAATTTAAATGTATTACCATCTCCATATAAGTAGGCTAAATTACTGCTGGAACTATAAACCGGCAAAAAAGAAAATAACGCTAATAAAGAAATTACAGCCCAAATAGTTTTATCACCTTTAATATGTCGAAAAATATTCTTCATTACTTGATCATTATTAGAAATTATAAGTTTCTAACAGCATTTTTAAATTGTCTTCCTCGGTCTTCATAGTCTTCAAATAAATCAAAACTAGCGCAAGCTGGCGACAACAAAACGTTATCACCTCTTTTTGAAAGACGATAAGCTACCTTCACAGCATCTTCCATCGAGTGAGTCTCTACCATAATGTCCACTACATTCCCAAATGCTTTGATAATTTTTTCATTGTCAACACCTAAACAAATGATTGCTTTCACTTTTTCATTAACTAACGCAAATAACTCGCTATAATCATTTCCTTTGTCCACTCCACCAACAATCCAAACCGTGGAAGCTTCCATACTATCTAAAGCATAAAATGTTGCATTAACGTTGGTTCCCTTTGAATCGTTGATATATCGAACATTATTAATTTTTAGCACATTCTCCAAACGATGTTCCACACCTTGAAAATTTTCTAAACTTCTTCTAATAGTTTCTTTTCTAATATGAAGTAATTTTGAAGCTGTTGATGCAGCCATCGCATTTTTAATATTATGCTGACCTTGTTGACCTAGTTTTGTGATTGACATAGTAAATGTGTTGTTGTTTGTTGTTATTATTATTTCGTTATTTTTTAAATAAGCTCCTTTTTTCAATTCTTTTTTTAATGAAAAAGGGATTAATTGAGGTTTGATTTTATTGTTAGAAATCCATTTATTTATCATTGCATCATCTTCATCGTAAATAAAATAATCGTCACTTGTTTGATTCATAATTATTTTAAATTTTGAATCTATATACCTATCGTAATCGTTGCCATATCTATCTAAATGATCGGGTGATAAATTGGTTAATATTGCAATGTGAGGTGCAAAATTAAAAGTCCCATCTAACTGGAAACTGCTCAGTTCGAGGACAAATTGACTTTTATCTTTAGTGGCAACTAATTCTGCAAAACTTTTTCCAATATTACCAGCCAATGCAACATTACTACCAGCATCATTTAATATTTGATAAAGCATTGATGCTACGGTCGTTTTTCCGTTACTTCCGGTGATTCCAATTATGGTTGCTGACGTATAAGCTGCAGCAAACTCAATTTCTGACACAATCTTAATTCCTTCCTTCTTTAGTTTTAAAACTATTGAGGTATTTTCTGGAATTCCCGGACTTTTCATTACGATATCTGCAGCTAGGATTAAAGTCTCTGAATGAACTTCTTCTTCCCAATTAATTTCATGATGTAAAAGAACTTGTTTGTATTTTTTTTTTATTTTCCCACTATCTGAAACAAAAACTTCAAAACCTTTTTTCTTCCCCAAAATAGCTGTACCTACTCCACTTTCTCCTGCACCAAGTATTACTATTTTATTTTTTTTCACTTTTTTTGTATCAACGTTCTATCTTATCTTCAGTGTTGCAATCGTAATAATTGCTAGAAATAAACCAACAATCCAAAATCTAGTTACAATTTTACTTTCATGAAATCCAGATTTTTGATAGTGATGATGAATAGGAGACATTTTAAATATTCTGCGTCCCTCACCAAACTTCTTCTTCGTGTATTTAAACCATCCTACTTGCATTACAACAGATAAATTTTCCATTAGAAAAATTCCACATAAAATTGGTATTAACCATTCTTTCCGGATTGCTATTGCAATGACTGCAATAATGCCTCCTATAGTTAAACTTCCTGTATCACCCATAAAAACTTGAGCGGGATAGGCGTTGTACCATAAAAACCCAATAAGAGCTCCAACAAATGCCATTATAAAAATGGTTAACTCCCCGATATTAGGGATATACATGATATTCAAATAATCTGAAAAAATAACATTCCCTGACACCCAGGCAAATAAGGCTAATGTGACACCAATGATAGCAGAGGTTCCAGCAGCCAATCCGTCGACACCATCTGTTAGATTTGCTCCGTTGGAAACCGCTGTAATAATAAATATGACAATAGGAATAAAAATCAGCCACACATAAGCTCGAGTATCTTCTCCGATCCAACTTATTAGACTTTCATAATTGAATTCATTTTTCTTTACGAAAGGAATGGTGGTGAGTAACGTTTTTTCTTCTGGATAAAACTCTGCAGTTTTTGTTGTAACAGTGTTTTCGATCAGGTTTTTCGGAACTTCTTTATGTCTTTTTATAGTTATATCTTCGTGAAAATACATGGTAGCTCCAACAATAAGTCCCAAACCAACTTGCCCTATCACTTTAAATTTACCTGATAAACCTTCTTTATTTTTTTTAAATATTTTTATATAATCATCAATAAATCCAATAACGCCCATCCATATCGTTGTGATTAAAAGAAGTATCACATAAATATTTTCCAGTTTTGCAAAAAGAAGAGTTGGAATAATGGTCGCCATTATAATAATAATACCTCCCATAGTTGGAGTCCCTACTTTTTCACTTTGTCCCACTAAACCTAGATCTCGGACCGTTTCACCTACTTGTTTTTTTCTTAAATAGTTGATGATTTTTTTTCCATAAATTGCGGCAATAAGTAACGACAAACCTGTAGCTAAGCCTGCTCTGAAAGTTAAAAATTGAAAAAGTCCAGCACCAGGGATATGGTACGTTTTCTCTAAATAATCAAACAGATAATACAACATAAATTATTTATTTAGGGCTATTAATAGTTCGTTTATAATTTTATAATCGTCAAAATCAAATCGTTCTCCTTTTATTTCTTGATAGGTTTCGTGGCCTTTACCAGCAACTAATATGATGTCCCCTTTATTTGCAAGCTGACAGGCTGTTTTAATAGCTTGTTTTCTATCTGAAACAGATAACGTTTTATTAAAATGTTCTCCAGAAACACCTTTTTCCATAGATTTAATAATGGTCTCTGGGTTTTCACTTCGGGGATTATCACTTGTGAATATTACTTTAGAGCTCAAAGTGGCAGCAATATTCCCCATTTTTGGTCTTTTAGCTGCATCTCTATCACCCCCACAGCCAACAATTGTGATCAGATCTTCATTTTTAGATCTAATAGTATTAATAGTTTCTAGTACATTTTTTAGAGCATCAGGGGTATGAGCATAATCAACAATAGCTGTAATATTATTTTTTGACACTACATATTGAAAGCGACCATCGACGCTTTCCAATTCACTCATCAACTTTAGTGTCTCTAAATTTTCCAATCCTAGTAAATCCGATACCGCATAGATAGCTAATAGGTTATATGCATTAAAATTTCCAATTAATTTCACCCAAAGTTCCTGACCATTAATTTTTAACAGCAATCCATTAAATTGATTTTCTAAAATTTGAGATTTATAATCTGCTATAGATTTTAATGCATAGGTATATTTCTTTGCATTGGTGTTTTGAAGCATCAGCTTACCATTTTTATCATCTGAATTGGTAAGTGCAAATGCATTTTTTGACAATTGATCAAAAAATAATTTTTTAACATCGCGGTAGGATGCAAAATCTTTATGATAGTCTAAATGATCATGGGACAGATTTGTAAAAACACCGCCTTTAAAATTTAAATTTGATGTTCTCATTTGGTCAATTCCATGGGAACTCACCTCCATAAAACAGAATTCAATGCCCTCATCCACCATTTCTTTTAAATACCTGTTGATCGTTAAAGAATCTGGTGTTGTATGTGTTGTTTGGTATGCTTTATTATCAACAAAAACTTTCACTGTAGATAGCAATCCAACTTTATAACCGGCCTTTTTAAATAATTGGTATAATAAGGTTGCCACCGTTGTTTTTCCATTCGTACCTGTGACTCCAACTAATTGAATATCATCTGAGGGATTTCCGTAATAATTAGCAGCTATAACCGAAAGAGCAAGTTTCGAGTTGTCCACCACTACGTAAGTGATACCATTAATAATTTTGTTGGGAGTTTTTTCACAAATTATAACCAAGGCCCCTAAATCTGTGGCTTTTGAAATATAGTCATGACCGTCTGACAATTCTCCCTTAATAGCAACAAAAACGTCGTTGAATTCTATTTTTCTTGAGTCAAACTCAATATCATTTATCGCCACGGAAGTGCTTCCAATCACCTTATTAATTGTTACTTTATACAATATGTCTTTTAACAGCTTCATGATAAATAGAGTATAATTTTTTTATCAGACTTGATTTGACTGCCAGATTTTAAAGATTGTTTATGAACTGTACCATTTCCTATAAGTTTTACATTCAATCCAATATTTTCTAAAAGTGAAACCGCATCCATTCCAGCCATTCCAATTACATTTGGGATTATTGTAGTTTCCCGTTGAAGTTTTTTATAATACATATCGTAATCTTCAACAATTTTGACATCTTTTTCATCGATATTAGATACTTCAACTAATTGAGGAGATACGGTAAATATTTTTTGTGCAATTCTTTTAAATACAGGCCCAGAAACGTCCGCTCCATAATATCCTTTATCAGTACTTGGCTTGTGAATGATTACAATACAAGAATATATTGGGTTCTCAGCAGGAAAATAACCTGCAAAAGAAGATATATAACGCTTATTATCCTTCCAATCTTTCATCCAATATTCGGTCTGCGCTGTTCCTGTTTTACCCGCCATTGTAAAATTGGGTGAATAGAGTCTTTTTCCAGTTCCTCGTATCATTGTATTTTTTAGGATTTCTTGAATTGCAGAAATGGTCATTTTTGAGGCAAGTTTAGGATTGGTAATTTCTTTGTCAAAAGTTATAATTGTTTCATTCCAGGCACGTACTTCTTTTATAAATCTAGGTTTTACCATTATACCATTATTGGCGATGGCGTTATAAAAATTGAGTGTTTGTAAGGGGGTTAGTCTTAGATTGTAACCATATGCCATGGAGGGGAGCGCGTTTTTACTCCATTTTTTATGACCTGGTCCGGGTATCAATGGTTTTCCTTCTCCTTTAATAGATATACCAATTGTGTCGTTAAGATTGAAAGAATTTAATCTGTCGATAAACATTTTTGGATGGTCTTGATAGGCTTCATCCACAAAAGTTGCAAATCCAATATTTGAGGACACTTCTAAAGCTCTGGCTACAGATATTTCTCCATAACCCCCTTTTTTTGAATCATAGATTTTTCTTCCATAAAAACTTTTAACTCCACGCTTAGTATCAACAACTGTACTCGTATCTATCACTTGATCCTCTAGGGCTGCCATTAAAGAAGCAACTTTAAAAGTGGATCCTGGTTCGTGAGACTCTCCTACCGCATAATTTAATTTTTCATAATAAGTCCCTTTACTGGTTCTCCCTAGATTAGATACTGCTTTTATCTCACCTGAAGCCACTTCCATGACAATCACACAACCGTGCTCTGCTTTGTAATATTCTAGCTGTCTTAAAAGTGAATGATGAGCAATATCTTGAATATTTACATTGATAGTGGTTATCACGTCGTAGCCATCTACTGGTTCTATTTCATTTTCATCAAAAACTGGTTTCCACTGCCCTTTTGCAATCTTTTGTTTTAACCTTTTACCGTCTTTACCCTTTAAATATTCATTATATGCCCCCTCCAATCCAATATCATAAATACCCGGTGCTCCTTTTTTTTCGTTTCCTACTAATCGTTCGGCAACTTTTCCAATGGGATGCTCCCTAACATTGTGTTGTTTTACAATCAAACCTCCTTTATAAGGGCCCATCTTCAAAAGCGGAAAATTCTTTATTTTTATATAATCTGAATAACCTAAATTTTTTGCTACTAGCAGATATCTATTTTTGTTTGTTCTAGCATTTTTAAACCTTGAAATATAGTAGGACTCAGACTTGCCATACATTTCAGATAAAGCTTTGGCTAAGGCAGGAAGATGTTCTTTAAAAGAGGAAGTAGCTACTGTTACGGCATCAAATCGAATTTCATATTTTGGAACTGATGTCGCTAAAAGACTGCCATCATCAGCATAAATATTTCCTCTACTGGAGGGAATTATCCAATTTTTAATAGTATTCTTTTTTGCAAGCGCACGGTACTTTTCACCATCGACAAATTGAATATTAATTATTTTAAAAGCAATGAGTAACGAAAAGAGAAACATACCTCCAGCAACAAAATATAAGCGGTTCAATATGTTTTTTTCTTCAATTGGCAAAGCTAGTCTTGTTTTATAATTATTATTTTTCTAGGTGGAGTTTCTGAAGGAACTAGCCCTTTTTTCTCCATGGTCGAAATTATTTTTGTTTCCATTTTTGATTGCATTAAAATCATCCTTACATCTACATATTCACTTTTTATTTCTTTAAATTCATTATTTAATTGAGCAATTCTATGTACTTTTTTATCCGCTCTATGAGAACTGCCGATCATCAACATCATTAGTGCCGATATAAAAAAAATAAAACGCCAATTTTTAAAAGCATCGTCGCTTATTAAAAACTTTCCTTTTAACAAATCATAAAATCCCTTTTTCATAATTTCTCTGCAACTCGAAGTTTTGCACTTCTAGCTCTATTATTTTCCTTAATTTCAAGTGTACTAGGTGTTGTGAATTTTCCGATTTTTTTGAATGGTATTTCCACCCTTCCAAATACATCTTTTTCTGGTTCTCCTTCAAACAGTCCATTTCTCATAAATCGCTTTACCAAACGATCCTCAAGAGAATGATATGATATAAGGCTCAGCCTGCCACATGGGTTTAATACTTCCACTGTCTGGCTTAAAAACTCTTTTAACGCCTCTAATTCTTGATTAACTTCAATTCTAATTGCTTGATAAATTTGAGCTAAGACTTTGTTTTCTCGATGTTTTGGCAAAAATCTACCAAGAGAATTTTTTAATTGTTTACTGGAAACAATAGGCTCTTGTTTTCTACTTTCAACAATAACTCTTGCCATACCAGCTGCAGCTCTTAACTCACCATATTGAAATAAAACAAGTCTTAATCTTTCTTCCGTGTATTTATTGATAACATCATATGCTGAAAATGATGAATTTTTATTCATTCTCATATCTAATTCTGCTTCAAATCGAGTTGAAAACCCACGTTCAGCAACGTTAAACTGATGAGACGAAACTCCAAAATCTCCTAAAATACCGTCAACTTTTGATATATTATTGAATTTCAAAAATCGTTTTAGATATCTAAAATTTTCATGAATCAATAAAAAACGAGCATCATGAATTCGATTCACAAAGGCATCTTCATCTTGATCAAAAGCGATAAGCCTTCCCTCGTCTCCTAACCTACCTAATATTTCTCTAGAATGTCCACCACCTCCAAAAGTAACATCCACATAAATACCATCAGGCTTGACATTTAAGCCATCAACTGTTTCTGTCAATAAAACTGCTTTATGATATTCCATTACCTGTATCGCTTTCGTCTCCCATAACTTCTTCAGCCAAATCAGCGAAATCGTTAGCTGCCTCGTTTATAGCTTGTTCATATTTATTTTTATCCCAAATCTCAACAATATTTATCGCTGACGAAATCACTATCTCTTTCTTTATTCCTGCAAAACCTGACAAATCTTTAGGAATTAACAATCTTCCAGCAGCATCCATTTCAAGAGACCTAACGCCTGCTGTAAATCTTCTGATGAAATCATTATTCTTTCTCTTGAAGCGATTTAGATTGCCCATTTTCCTCATCAATAGCAACCATTCTTCCATTGGATACAACTCTAAACAAGGCTGAAATACCGCACGTTTAATCACAAACCCACTTGTAGATACTGGGGCTAATTGTTTTTTTAATGCAGTTGGAACCATAACTCGTCCCTTACTATCTGCCTTGCATTCATATGTCCCAATTAAATTGAGCATTTAGATTTTTTTTAATAATTATAAATTCAAATATATAAAATATTTTACCACTTTTTACCACATATTACCACATTGTTAATAAGTTTTACCACCTAAATTTTTATAAATGATGATAGCCCGAATTGTTAGGTGTTAAGATTTATTGAAAGTTGAAAATAAAAATGCGTACTTTTGTATTTAATAATCTAGCCACCGCTATGACGCACCAGTTAAAAAAAGAAGGGAAATTTACTTACCTAGATGTAGGAGAGGGAAAGCCTATTGTTATTTTACATGGCCTTATGGGTGGTTTAAGTAACTTTGACGGAGTCACTCATTTTTTATCTACAAAAGGGTATCGAATTTTATTACCTGAGCTTCCTATTTACAAAATGTCTTTACTAAAAACTAACGTAAAAAACTTCTCAAAATACGTTTTAGATTTTATTAATCATTTAGGTTGCGAACAAGTAATTCTCGTAGGAAATTCTTTAGGAGGGCATATAGGTTTATATTGCACCAAATCTTTTCCTGAAAAAATAAAAGCGCTTATAATCACCGGCAGTTCAGGCTTATATGAAAGTGCTATGGGAGGTTCTTTTCCAAAAAGAGGAGATTACGAATACATTAAGAAAAAAGCAGAGGATGTTTTTTATGACCCTGCTATAGCCACGAAAGAGCTAGTTGATGAAGTTTTTGAAACTGTAAATGACAGAAATAAATTAATCAAAACGCTAGCCATAGCAAAAAGCGCTATTCGTCATAATATGGCAAAAGATCTACCTAAAATGAATACTCCTACTTGTATCATCTGGGGTAAAAATGACAGTGTTACCCCTCCCGAAGTCGCTGAGGAATTCAATGAATTATTACCTGATGCTAACCTGTTTTGGATAGACAAATGTGGCCATGCTGCGATGATGGAACATCCAGATAAATTTAATGATCTAGTTTACAATTGGCTTTTGGACAGAAAGCTTTAAATTTTAAAAATGAAGATCAAATCTGCTGAATTTGTGATGAGTAACAGTGATGTTACCAAATGCCCTAAAGAAAAACTTATCGAGTATGCTTTTATAGGGAGATCTAATGTTGGTAAATCTTCGCTGATCAACATGCTAATGCAAAGAAAAAGTTTAGCAAAAACATCTGGAAGGCCAGGAAAAACTCAATTAATTAACCATTTCTTAATCAATAAAAAATGGTTTTTAGTAGATCTTCCAGGTTATGGTTATGCTAGAGTTTCAAAAAGTAGTAAACGAATCTTTCAAAAATTTATTACACACTATTTTTCAAAAAGGCAGCAACTAGCACTGGCTTTTGTGCTTATAGATTGTAGACACAAACCGCAAAAAGTAGATCTAGATTTCATGCAGTGGATGGGCGAAAACCAGATACCCTTTTCAATTATTTTTACAAAACAAGATAAGATGAAGCCAAATGCATTGAAAAAAAATATTGAAGAGTACAAACTGAAAATGCTTGAATCTTGGGAAGAAATGCCAACTTATTTCATTACATCTTCAAGTAACGGAACAGGAAGGGACAATGTATTAAACTATATTGACGAAATCAACTCAATGATAGCTAAATAGCACTAGTTATTTTTCCTTTTTAATCGCTAATTTTTCGGCAAAATAATCACAAAAATCACGCATAGTTGCACTCATTTTATCGTCATTTGTTGCACGCTCAAAAGTGTCCGACATGGCTGTTAAAGTTTGATGAAAAAATATTTTCATTTCATCCAAGGGCATATCTTTTGTCCATAAATCTATTCGTAATGCTTCCTTAGCTTTATGATCCCAGACAGACATGAATATTGCTTTAGAATCCATATTTTCAACTCCTCCGTCTTTTGCAGACCATTGTAGTTTTTCGGGTATTTTATTCTCATCTAAAGTTACGTTTATATGAATATCTGAGCTGTGTTTATTTTTCATTACTTTTTTGGTTTGTATTTTGATTTATAAAAAATTTCTTCTTCACTTAAAGTCATTAACTTTTCAATACTACTCTCTCTTTTTTCCATAAAAGACCTTACAATTTGCCATCCTATGTATCTTCCAACCATACCCGGAGAATCATTATCGATTTCGAGATAAAATTTAGAAAAGGGAGCAGGATTAATAAATCTAGTTATTAATTTTGGATCGGTACTGAATAAATATTCATTTTCAATAAAATTTCGCCATATTTCATTCTCGTTATCTTGAATCCATTTTAATTTTTCTGACGAATACCCTATTTTAGACTCCTCTGAAGTTTTTGTTAACCAGATATCCTTTAGGTAGAGTATTTTGCCATAAAAAATCATCTGCGATAAAAATGTTTTATTTTTTATTTTAGGAATAAACAACTGAGAGTATACAGAAGCAACATCTGATAAAATCTGTGACTCTTTCAAATTTTCACTTATGTATTCTGGAATTCCTTGATAAAAAAAGTGATCACTTCCCAGATAATTATCCAGTGAAATTATTAAAGTTTGATCGGATAAGAATATTCTATTTTTATAATCTACATCAGAATTAGCAGTTATTACAATAGGGGTTTTAAAAGCCGGAAAATAATACTTAATATGTTTAAAGAGTTTTTCGAGTTCTAAGGTTAATTTAAATTCATCTGGATATTTTTTGATGACCTCTTCATAAAGTTGATGTGTAAGGGTATCGTTTATTTTTAATTCCCAAATAGAATCTTGATATTGTTTAGGAAAAAAAAATGGAAAATTAGACTTTAACTCCTGTAAGTCATCTACTTCAGAGTTTCCAAAAATTTTATCAAACCTTACAATCTCAATATCTACCGGAATAGAGAGAATTTCCTTTTCTAGTTTAGATTGTTTATTACAACTATATAAAAGCAAAGAAATAGATAAAAACAGGTAATATCTGAAGTGTTTTATTTTAAAACTGTTTAACATAAAAATTTATATAAAATTTTATTTTTTACGTAATTTGCACTGCAAAGGTATTATTAAAATTCTACATTATGAACACTTTAAAAGTAGTAGATTATATTGTGAAATGGCTAAAGGATTATGCAGAGAGTTCAAAAATGAATGGATTTGTAGTTGGTGTCAGTGGCGGAATTGATTCAGCGGTAACCTCAGCATTGTGTGCGAAAACGGGACTTCCAGTATTGTGTGTTGAAATGCCAATTTATCAAGCTGAAAGTCAAGTTAGCAGAGCTAAATTACATATTGAAAATTTAAAAAAAAGCTTTCCAAATGTCAGTTCGACAAATTTTGATCTCTCGGGTGTTTTCGACACATTTAAAAATCATGATTTATTTGACAGTGACCATCACCTTTTAGATTTATCGCTAGCGAATACAAGAGCTCGATTGAGAATGACAACCTTGTATTATTTTGCTGGTTTAAAAAAATATCTTGTAGCTGGAACAGGTAATAAAGTAGAGGATTTTGGAGTTGGATTTTATACAAAATATGGAGATGGTGGAGTAGATTTAAGTCCTATAGCAGACCTAATGAAGAGCGAAGTTTATGCCCTGGGAAAACTATTAGAAGTAACAAAATCAATAATAAATGCTGCGCCCACAGATGGGCTATTTGGCGATAATAGGACCGATGAAGATCAAATTGGAGCAAGTTATGATGAACTTGAATGGGCAATGAAAATGAATGATTTAGAAAAGTCCTCTGAGGATTTTGAAGGAAGAGAGAAAATTGTATTTGATTTATTTTTAAAATTAAATAGCACCAATAAGCATAAAATGATTCCTATTCCAATTTGTAAAATACCAAAAGATATACTGAGTTAACGACTCCTTGAACATAATTACTTGGAATTGTCTTAAATCCTGCTTATTGGCCACTATAGAACTCTATTTAATTTATCTGACAATAATTTTTTAAGCGCAGTATATTCATACGTTTCTTTCAACGTTTCTCTTTTCAAATTATCATCTTTTAAATCTTTAATCTGTTGAGCTAATTCATTAATTTTCATCGAAATCAAGTAGCGCCTTAAGTTAAAAATTGTTTCGCTAACTATTTGAGAGATTGTTTGATTTCTATCTTTTACATATATTTCTCGTCCTATCCAATTATGCAGTTCATATCGTTCACTATCAAATAAAATATGAGTAATCAATTCTGCTTTTTCTGGAGTTAATTTTCTAATTAATCGTTCTGCTTTAAAATTTTGATAGGCATTAAAATCTTCGATAATGAGCCGATACATTTCCTTAAAATCTTCATTAGCAAACTCAGTTTCATCTTCTTGCAGATCTAAATATATTTTTTCAAACACCTTTGATTTAACAATCTCTGAAGTATGTGAAATTTCTCCTTCATCGTTAATCTCAATTGAAATTTCTTCGAATTCTTCTTCTTTAATACCATAAATCAGTAGTAACTCAATTATTTTTTTTTCTAACTCGAATTGGTGATCTACTTTTTTAAATGATTCTTTTTCAGAGGGGATTACATTAAACGGAGTACTCTTTTTTTGAAGTTTCTTACTTAATTCTTTATTCTGTTTTTTTAACTTTTGCGCCAAAGAACCGTAAAGAGTTGATTCTTCAATATTCATTAACCTTGAACATTCTTGTATATAAATTTCCTTTTTTATATCATCCGGTATTTTAGAAATACTAGTAATTATTTCGTGAACCGTATTCGCTTTTTTTATTGGGTCATTATCTGCTTCTTTTACCAGTAAGTTTGCTTTAAAAGTTATGAAATCTTTAGAATTTTCATTCAAGTATTCTTTCAAGACCTCTATGGAATTATTTTTTGCAAAACTATCAGGATCCTCTCCTTCAGGGAAGGTGCAAACTTTTACATTCATTCCTTGTTCGAGGATTAAATCAATACCCCTTATGGAAGCTCTTAAACCAGCATCATCTCCGTCGTAAAGAACAGTAATGTTTTTGGTTAATCTGTTAATTAGCCTTATTTGATTGGGTGTTAATGCAGTTCCTGAAGAGGAAACAACGTTGATAATTCCTGATTGATTGAACTGTAAAACATCTGTATATCCCTCCACCAAATAACAATTATCCTCTTTCGAAATGACACTTTTTGCCTGATACAAGCCATATAAAACGTCACTTTTGTGGTAAATATCACTTTCGGGTGAATTTAAATATTTTGCAGCTTTTTTATCATTCGTTAATATTCTACCTCCAAAACCTAGGGTACGACCACTCATACTCTGAATCGGAAAAATAACTCGTCCCTTAAAACGATCAAACTGTTTTTCGCCTTTAACGATTGTTAATCCTGTTTTTTCGAGAAACTCTAACTGATATCCTTTTTTTATAGCTGTATTGGTAAAAGCGTCCCATTTATCTAAAGAATACCCTAAAGAGAATTTTTCAATGGTTTCTTGTGTAAAACCACGCTCTTTAAAATACGATAAACCAATCGCTTTTCCTTCTTCTACATTTAGTAGGGTTTTATGAAAATATTCTTTTGCATAATCGCTAACAATGAATAGATTCTCTTTTTGTGTGGCTTTTTCTTTTTGCTCATCTGTTCTTTCCGTTTCCTCAACTTCAATACCGTATTTATTTGCTAGGTATTTAATTGCTTCTGGATAACTAAAATGTTCATGTTCCATTAAAAAAGAAACAACACTTCCACCTTTACCACTTGAAAAATCTTTCCATAATTGTTTTGCAGGAGAAACCATAAAGCTTGGTGTCCGCTCATCACTAAAAGGACTTAATCCTTTAAAATTACTGCCCGATTTTTTTAAAACAACAAAATCACCAATCACCTCCTCTACGCGAGCCGTTTCAAATACATTATCTATCGTTGTTTGTGAAATCATCTTTACCATTCAAAGATGTGAAATTCTTGTTGAAAAAATAAATTTTTAGAGGAACTTATTTATCAACAAAAAAGGTTT